>Cebus_capucinus_imitator_PRJNA485217_SSR105__coassemble_408_pt1 | contig 19161 bp, 13 predicted proteins | sample Cebus_capucinus_imitator_PRJNA485217_SSR105__metabat2_low_PE_013 | metagenome-assembled genome bin Cebus_capucinus_imitator_PRJNA485217_SSR105 | reverse complement strand
CCAACTGCTCTACCTGACTGGTCGGGCCTGACCCACAACTATGCCCGAAGAACCTATTTGAGGGCATCCGGTTGCATGACGGGTGCCCCTTTTTTGTGGTCGGATTGACAAATCGCGCTAGTTGCTCCAAATCGTCTACCGAACGCTCTACATACTAGTTCAAAAATATACGTTTGATGATAATCGCATCCAATAAACCTATATTTTTATTGACATATTTAGTCGCAATTGATATAATTCTAAATAAATTTCAAATGGTTGGAGAATTTTTGATGACCACTACCGATGCCCGTAAAATCCCTCCCGAGGCCCAAAAGGACCGTCGACGCCGTGCATTCGAGCTCAAGGACATGGGGTTGAGCGTGGTCGATATTGCTCTGGCAGTCGGGGTCCATCGCAACACGGTGCACACGTGGTTCGGGCGCGCTAAAGACAACACTGAAGAATCTCGCCATGAAGCGATTGCGGGGCGAAAGCGCGATCGTCGTAAATACGAGCAGGCCAAGCTCAAGCCCGAAGATCGCCTGAAGCTCGAGAATGCGCTCGTCAACAAGAAGCCGACTGACTACAACATCGACCACTCCCTTTGGCATTCCTCTTCTATTCGAGCGCTCATCAAGCTCCTCTTCAACGGCTTGGAGATGTCGAAGAGCACGCTCTGCGCGATGATGAAGGAGATGGGCTTCAGCTATCAACGGCCGAAAAAGCAGGCCGTACAGGCTGACGAAGCGAAGCTTAAAAAATGGGGGACGGAGACCTATCCGGCACTGCGCAAAGAAGCTTCGGAACGAAATGCATTGATCTTTTTTTCAGGACGAGACTTCGCTCAAGCAAGATCCCAACTGGGTTCGCGGATGGGCGCCTATCGGACAGACGCCGACGCTTCTTGTGAATGGCAGAGCTCAATACGGGCAGGCGGTTTTGTCGATCGCCTTCAATGGGCGCGGCCAGTCCTTTTTTTTCGATTCAAGACAAGGCATTGACGGCTGAGGACTTCCGCGATTTCCTTGCCGGACTACGTGCAGAACACCCGGGCCGGCTTCTGTTCGTAGTTTGTGACAATGCTTCGATCCACAAGGCCGCGGTGGTCAAAGATTGGATCAAGAAGGATAAAAACTTGGAACTGAAGTTTCTTCCTCCGTATGCGCCGAAGCTCAATCCCGTAGAAGTTTTCAATCAGACCCTCAAATGCAAATCTCGCATGGCGCCCGCGAAGGATGCGACAGGCAACAAGCAACTGGCAGAGGAGCATCTAGCTGCTTGCCGTGAAAAAGACGGCGAAGGCTTCAAGAAGTGCTTTGAGCATGAATGCACTCGTTATGCGCAAGAATTAGCCGAGTAGTATCGCTGCTTGGTATTAGATGGATAGTGCAATGTATTTGCGCGGACAGGTAATGACCCGCAGGTCTGCGGAGTACCCTGTAAAGACGACGGCCGGTCGAGATTTCCTCAACCGGCCGCCAACGGACTCTATGGGTACGCCTAGACCCTTATGCAAGGCTCAGGCGTCAACGATTACTTGCGCGTCTTCACGAAGTGCTCAACCGCGAGCCTGCCGCCGTTGATCGCCCAGGACGACGCCGTGCCTTCGGCGATGTGCATGTCGTAGGAGTCGGAGTAGAGACCGCCCGCGTCCTGACCGATCGCGTAGATGCCCTGGATCACTTCGCCTGCGGAGTTGAGCGGCTGGAAGTTTTCGTTCACGCTCGCGCCGCCCGTGGTGGCGTACATGCGCAGACTGCCCTTGATCGCGTAGAAGGGGCTGGTCTTCACTTCGCGCAGCCACTGCGCGTCCTTGTAGAAGTCCTCGTCCTTGCCGATCTTCACGAGCTCGTTCATGCGGCCCGTGGTTGCGGCGAGGCGCTTCGGATCCATGCCGGTCTTGGCGGCGAGCTCTTCAATCGTGTCCGCCTTGAAGCAGAACCCGTCTTTTTCACCCTTGGCGAAGAGCTCGTCGAAGTTCGAGAACTTCGTGCCCGGCGTCACCATGCCGAAGTAGCCGCGGATGAGGCCCACGTTGATCATTTCTTCGCGCGTGGCGTTGTCGAAGACCGCAAAGCCTTCGCCGCCCACTTCTTCATAGGCGTTCGAGATGTATTCGAGCGGCAGCGTCTCGTCGGCCACACGGTCGCCCTTGAGAGAGGTCTTCAAGTACGGCTGGAAGAGTGCGGCGAGCAGCCGCACGTAATGGGCATTCGTCACGCCGTCCTTGCCGAACTGCAGATCGGTCGGGACATCCTTGAGCCAGAGGCCCGCCTGCATGCAGACGTTCATGTTGACGAGCTTCGCGCCCGCGCCTTCGAGCATCCGGACGCCGTCGCCCGTGCGGCCGGGGGAGCCTGCGCCTTCATAGCCGGCATAGGGCAGGTATTTCTGCACCATCTCTTTGTTGCCCGAGAACCCGCCCGTGGCGATGATGGTCGCGGGCGCATTGATGGTGATCGTGTCGCCCTTGGCGTCCTTCGCCTTCACGCCCTTGACGACGCCGTCCTTGATGAGGAGCTCGGTCGCAGGCGTCGAAGTGAGAATCTCGCCGCCCTTTTCCTTGATCTGCTTCGTGAATTCCTGGATGAGCACGGTGCCGTGGCCGCCCTTATACATATGCCACGTTCTCGTCCCGTCGATGAAGGCCGTCTTCACGGCTTCGAAATGGATGTTGTGGTCGGCAAGCCAGTCCATCGTGGGGCCGGTCTGCTTGAGCCAATGGTTGAGCGCCTTGGCGTTGATGCGCCAATGGTGGAAGTCCATGACGGTCTTGAACTGGCGCTCGGGGTTGACGCCGATGTTGTCGGCCTTCTGCAGGGCCGAACCCACGGCGAAGGTGCCTTCCATGTAGTTGCCGCCGCCGCCCACGATGGCGTTCTTCTCGAGCACCACGGTCTTGAGGCCATGGTCGACGGCTGCGGCGCCCGCCGTCATGCCGCCCGCGCCCGCGCCGACAATCACGATATCGGCGTTGATCGTGCGGTCCGCGGCGAGCACGCCGCCCGCGAGGCAGAAGACCGCCGCTGCAGCGGCCGTATGAATCAGAATGCGCGTCATGGTGCTTCTCCTTCTGAAGCCGCTTCAGTCCATTGGGTCCAGGGTGAAGCGACCTGCAGTCATTCATGGGTTTTCAACCCCTAATGATTTGATTTTCGGAGAAGAACTTAAGTGCAGACTACCCTCGCATGAGGGGAGGAGAACTGCCGATAAGGAAAACCCTCTTGACCTCGCTCAGCGCATCCCGAGCGCTCGGGCGAGTTCGTCGACGCTGCTGCAGACGATTTCGGGGCTTGCTTTTTCGAGCATCTTGGGCGTCATCGCGCCGTAGGTGACGGCAATGCCGGGGCAGCCGAAGGCGTGGGCCATGAAGATGTCGTGCGTGGTGTCGCCCACCATCACCATCTCTTCGGGCGTGCGGCCCATGGCGATGCTGATCTGCTCGAGCATCGCGGGATCGGGCTTCGAAGGGTTCTCGTCCGCCGTCTCCGTGGTTGCGAAGAAGTCTGTGAGTCCCGTCTGAGCGAGCACCTGGTTGAGTCCGCGGCGGCTCTTGCCCGTTGCGACGGCAAGCTCCATGCCGGCATCGCTCAGATTTCCGAGCAGCTCCACGATGCCGGGGAAGAGATGCACTTCCCTTTCAGCGGGCTTGTAGCGCTCGATGTAGAACGCGTTGAAGCTCGGGAACTCCTCTTCGGGGCACGTGGGCGCCGCGATCTTCACGGCATCGCGCCAGCCGAGGCCGATCACGGACTTGGCGAGGCTCGTTGAGGGCACGGGGAGCCCGAGCCGCTCGCAAGCGTACTGAATGCTCAGGGCAATCGCCGCGGTCGTGTCGAGGATCGTGCCGTCCCAGTCGAAGACCACGAGCTTCGGGTGCAGAACTTGTTCGGTCGTCATTTCGCATTCTCCTCGAGTGCGGAAATCACTTGGGCGAGCTCATCGGGGAGCGGCGCCGTGATGTCGATGGGGTCATCCGTCACCGGATGCGCGAACTTGAGCTTCCAGGCATGAAGGAACATGCGCTTCAAGGGGGCGCCCAGGAGTCCGTGGGAACACTCGCGGTTGAACGCGAAGTCGCCGTACTTGTCGTCGCCCACGAGCGGGAAGCCCTGCGAGAGCGCATGCACGCGGATCTGGTGCGTGCGGCCGGTCTTGAGTTCGGCATCGAGGTAGGTGACCTCTCCAAAGCGCTCGAGCACCGTGAAGATCGTGTGGGCGCTCATGCCGTCTTGGGAGACGCGCACGCGGCGCTCGCCGGAAGGAAGAAGGTAGCGCTCGAGCGGAACCTTCACGTGCTGGCGCTCGTTCACCCAGTCGCCCTTCACGAGGAGCTTGTAGTGCTTCTCAACGCCGCCCTCCTTCATGAGGTCGTGCATGCGGACAAGGGCCTTCCGGGTCTTGGCGATCACAATGGCGCCGCTCGTTTCCTTGTCGAGCCTGTGGCAGAGCTCGAGCATGGGTTCTTCAGGGCGCGTGGCGCGCAGGCGCTCGATGAGCCCATGCGAGATGCCCGAACCCCCGTGCGCCGCAATACCCGCAGGCTTCAGAACGATCAGCAGGTGGCGGTCCTCGTAGAGCACGGGGAGCGTCCCTTCAGCGAGGGGCGCAGCTTGCGGAGCGCTGGCGGGCTTCTGCGCCACGCGCATCGGCGGAATGCGCACGACGTCGCCTGCCGAGAGCTTCGTCTCGGCCTTGGCGCGCTTCTTCGACACGCGCACCTCGCCCGCGCGGATCACGCGGTAGACATGTCCCTTCGGCACGCCTTTGGCAATTCGAAACAAAAAATTGTCGAGCCGCTGGCCGTCAGCATCCTCGCCGATCAGCACGTAGGACACGCGGTCTGACGGCACCGAGCGCAGCTGAGCAGAAGGCGTGGGAGCAATTTCCCCATTAACACTGATTGCCATTCGATATAATTTCTGTTTGGTCGCCGCCGCGTCCCATTCGATTTCTTCGAACTCGAGGGCGCCCGGCGTGGATTGACATGAGACGCGCCGCCGCGTCGTTGATGGGGTCTTCAGACCCCCGAAACAGCGCGCAAAACGTGATTTTCTCATGTTTGGATTGAATTTGGACCGCCGAGACGGCAGCCGCATCAAGCGGCGCCCGAGCGCTTCCCGTTTGGGAAGCTGCGGGGCTGCGGGGGCAGCTGCAGGCTTGGCGGGGTTTGGTTTGTATTTTTTTCGGACGGCGCTTGATCTGCGGAACCCTTAAAGGGCTCGGCGGCGGGCGGCGTCCAACAGCTGCCGGTCGGCGCAGGAACCCGTCGGGATCCCGCTTCGGCTGAAAGCTGCTGCAGGCAAAGTTTTTTGTTCGCCTTCCGCTGCTCCCTTTCGGGGGTGCCGGGACCCACGGAAAACCTTCCCGCCGCCCGTCTTCTTCTGCCCTGCGCCTCAAGCGTGCGCCAAGGGATCCGGAAGCGCCGGACGAACGCGGTCCGCCTGAGGGCAGCCCTCTGCAGCGCGCCGACTTCCTTTTTCTGCCGCTTGGGCGCTTCTGAAAGCGCTCTCAGGCAGCTCCCGCAGGCTTCGCGCGGATCCCGGCACCACTCCGGTCGCCCGCCGCGAAGAAGCTCCCGCCGGTCGAGCTCCGCAGCAGATGAATGGACGGGACTTGCCGGCCGATACCGGCATTTCGCCGCAGATTAGGCGCGTTCCTCTGCAGACGGACGTCTTCACGCGCATTCCGCCGCCGTTCTCGACGCCTTTTCCGGAGGAGTCCGGTCGAAGACCTGAAGTCCGGCGAGATTGCGCTTTCCCGAAGGCCCGCGCTTCCCTCAAAGAGGCTGCGGACGGACTAAAAGTTGACGCCGGCGGATCGTGAGGGATTGAGCCCTTCGCCGCAGCCGCAGGAGCACTCATCGCGGGAGACAGATCATTCCCGCAGAAAGCTCGGGGCAGCTCCGCGAGGCCGTGACTCTCCCCAAAGCGCCCGCCCGTCTGAGGCCCGAGTCTCTCGGCTGCAGGCGGATTTTCCCGGGCGCAGCACATCTGCCGGACGGCGGCGCAGTTTATGTTCTCAGCAAGAGAATTCAGACTGCGGGCTGAGCATCCGCTTCATACGCGCTCAGCCTCTCTGCTTCTCGGAGTCCTTCGGGGCCCGCAGCGGCAGACTCCCCAGAAGACGAAGCGCTTCCGAACAACTCCTGCACGCAGCCTTGAGGCTCATGGCGGACCCTCTTTACGAGGCGCCCTCTTGGCCGGCAGCTCCCCGCAAGGAGTTCCCTCACATGAAGCGCATGCTTTTCAATGCCACGCATCCGGAAGAAACCCGCGTAGGCATCGTCGACGGCCAGAAGCTGATCGACATCGACATTGAGACTGCCGGCCGCGAAGCCCGCAAGTCCAACATCTACATGGGCGTCGTCACCCGCATCGAGCCCTCGCTCGAAGCGTGCTTCGTCGACTACGGCGAAGAGCGCCACGGGTTCCTGCCCTTCAAGGAAATCTCGCGCAGCTACTTCGCCGAAGGCGTCGACGTGCGCCTCGCCACCATCAAGGAGGCGATCCGCGAAGGCCAGGAACTCATCGTCCAGGTTGAAAAGGAAGAGCGCGGCAACAAGGGCGCGGCGCTCACGACCTTCATCAGCCTCGCCGGCCGCTACCTCGTTCTCATGCCGAACAACCCGCGCGCGGGCGGCGTCTCCCGCCGAATCGAAGGCGAAGAGCGCCAGGAGCTGCGCGAAGCCATGGAGCGCCTCAAGCTCCCGAACGGCATGTCCACCATCGCCCGCACGGCCGGCATCGGCCGCACGACCGAAGAGCTTCAGTGGGACCTCAACTATCTGCTCAAGCTCTGGGAAGCCATCTCCGACGCCGCCCGTCCGATGTATGAGCACCAGGGCGAAAACGGCCGCGGCAAGCAGGTTCTTCCCGAAGCCCAGCTGAACGGCCGCAAGGGCCGCCGCATCAACCCCGCGCCCTTCCTGATCGTCGAAGAGTCGAACCTCGTGGTCCGCGCGATCCGCGACTACTTCCAGCCCGAAATCGGCGAAGTGTTGGTCGACACGGACGAGATCTACGAGCAGGCCCGCCAGTTCATGGCCCACGTCATGCCCGACATGGTCGACCGCGTCAAGCGCTACCGCGACGACATTCCGCTCTTCACGCGCTTCCAGATCGAGCAGCAGATCGAGACGGCCTACTCGCGCACGGTGCCGCTCCCCTCGGGCGGCGCGATCGTGATCGACCACACCGAAGCCTTGGTCGCCATCGACGTCAACTCCGCCCGCGCGACCCGCGGCGCCGACATCGAGGAAACGGCCTTCAAGACCAACTGCGAAGCCGCCGATGAAGTGGCCCGCCAGATGCGCCTGCGCGACCTGGGCGGCCTGATCGTCATCGACTTCATCGACATGGCCGACGCGAAGAATCAGCGCGCCGTCGAGCAGCGCCTGAAGGACGCCATTCGCTACGACCGCGCTCGCGTGCAGACGGCCAAGATCAGCCGCTTCGGCCTGATGGAGCTCTCGCGCCAACGCCTGCGCCCGGCGCTCTCCGAAGGCAGCCATGTCACCTGCCCGCGCTGCAACGGCGTCGGCGTCATCCGCGACACCGAGTCCTGCGCCATCCAGGTGCTGCGCATCCTTCAGGAAGAGGCCATGAAGGAAGGCACGGGCTCCGTGCGCGCCCAGGTGCCCGTCGACGTCGCCACCTTCCTCCTGAACGAAAAGCGCAACGACATCACGAAGCTCGAAGCACGCCACCGCGTGCCCATCGTGCTCGTTCCCAACACGAGCCTCGAGACCCCGCACTACCACATCGAGCGCATCCGCCAGGACGACGAGCGCCTCGAAGCGCAGGAGCCGAGCTTCAAGCTCGCCGAGAACATCGAGACGGTGGCCGACGACCCCTATGCTCAGAAGTCGCAGGAAGAAAAGCCCCAGCGTCCCAAGCAGGTCCCGGTGATCAAGAACATCATCGAGCGCGATCCCGCCCCGGTGCCCCCGACGGAAGCGAAGAAGCCTGAAGTCAAGCCCGAGCAGAAGCCCGAGGCCGGCCGCATGAAGCAGCTCCAGCCCGTCGAGCCCAAGAAGTCGCTCTTCCAGCGCATCTTCGGGTTCCTCTTCGGCTCCGACGAGAAGAAGGAAGAAGCCGCCAAGACCGAAGCGGCCGTTGCCGCCGAGAAGTCCGACAAGACTGCTCAGAAGAAGGAAGGCCGCGCCGACGAGCGCCGCCGCACGCGCGCTCCCCGCGGGGAGCGAGGCGAACGGGGCGAGCGCACGGAGCGCCGCCGTCCGGCCCGCGGCGAACGCCTCGAGCGCGCCGACCGCGCGGAGCGTGCTGATCGCGCCGACCGCCAACAGGAATCGGCTGAAAAGCCCGAGCGTCAGGAGCGCACCCGCCGTCAGCGTCCTGAACGAGCTGAACGCACGGAACGCACTGAGCGCACGGAACGCGCCGATCGTCAGGACCGTCAGGAACGCCAGGAGCGCGAAGACCGCCGCCGCAGCCGCAAGCCCGCTCAGGCGGAAACCGCTGACGTTCAGGAAGCCGCACCCGTCCAGGCCGTTGCGTCGGCTCCCGTGACGGCCGTGATGCCCGTGATGTCCGAAAAGGCCGCCCCTGTGCAGCCCGCCGTCGACCTTGAAGCCGCCGCTGCCGCCGAAGCCGCGCCCAGCCAGGTGGTCGAAGCCGAGATCGAGCAGGATGCTGCCGCTCAGGATGCTGCCGCTCAGGACGAAGAGCGCCGTTCGCGCCGCCGCCGTCAGCGCCGCCGTCCCGCCGAAGAGGCTGCCGACGCTGCCGCCCCGCAGGTCGACGCTGAAGCCGCCGAAGCGCCCGCCCAGGCCGCTGACGTGAAGGCCGAGGCGCCCGCCGAAGCGAAGTCTGAAGCCGCCGCTGAAGGCGAAGTCAAGCAAGCCGCTGAAGCCGCCAAGACCGACGACGCAGCTGAAGCGCCTGAAGCGGCCGAGGCCGGCGACGCCGGCGAAGGCTCGCGCCGCCGCCGTCCGCGCCGCCGCCGCCGCGGCAATCGCGCCGAGGGCGAATCGGCTGAAGCTGCAGACGCCGCCGACGTGCTCGTCGAAGACGCCCAAGCTTTCGCGGAAGTCTCTCAGGCCACGTGGATGTCTGCCGCCGAACCGCTCGTGCAGATCGAGACCAAGCACAACGCTGTCTCCGAAGCCGTGCACGGCGCCTTTGCCGAAGCCGACGAGGCCGAAAAGAAGCCTGCGCGCAGCCGCCGCAGCCGCAAGTCCCGCACGGAAGCCAAGGACGTGAAGGAAGTGAAGGCTGAAGCGCCTGCAGCCGCTCTCGAACCTGCGGCTTCCGAAGCTGCGCCCGCCGCGGCTGAAGAAGTGCTCGTCCAGATCGAGACGAAGGTCCGCACGGCTCCTGAAGCGGAAGCCGCCCCTGCCCCGGTCGAAGCTGAAGCTCCCAAGGCTGAAGCCGCTCCGACCGCACCCGCAGCTGAAGAGAAAGCGCCCGTCGAAGTGCTCGAGCAGTTGGAGACCACGCCCATGACGGCCCCGGAAGCCGTCTGCGAAGCTGCTCCTGCGGCGGAAGGTGCTGAGGCCGTGCCGGCGGAAGCTCCCGTCGCCTCCGTGGGCGAAGGCCTCGCCGACAACCTCGCCGCCGCCGGCCTCGTGCAGGTGGAGACGAAGGAGCCCTCCGCCGCCACGGGCTACGTCCCCGTCATCCAGCCCGGCCGCGTGATCGAGGCCGCCGTGCTTGACGCCGAGGAAGGCCCGCTCGAGCAGGTCCACACCCGCCCCGAGCTCGTCAAGCCCGTCGACTACGCGCCTCAGACCGCTGCCGGCCGCAAGGTCGAAGTCGTCGCGGTCGACGCCGCTGAAGAGCACCTCGTCCAGGTAGAGACCGCCAAGACGGCCGAAAAGACTGAGTAAATCTAAGACTTAGTCATCAGTGCTCTTGACGCGCCCCGAATGCTCCGGCATTCGGGGCGTTTTGATTGCGGGGTCTGCCGCATGTTTGGGAAGCGCTTGGACTATGGTGAACGAAAGCGCCCCGAGACGTCCCTCCCGGAGCGGAGAAGAACATTCGTACTGAGGAAGACTTTCAATGAATCGCAGTCAGTTCACCGCGCTCGCCTTCGCCCTCGCGGGCGCCTTTGGCCTCGCCGCCCAGAGCGCTTCGGCCCAGAGCGTCACCGCCGCCGTCTATGCGGCCTTCACGACGCTCGACCCCTACGATGCGAGCGACACGCTCTCGCAGAACGTCGCCAAGTCCTTCTACGAGGGCCTTTTCGGCTTCGACAAGGACATGAAGCTCAAGAACGTCCTCGCCGACAGCTACGAAGTGAGCGAAGACGGCCTCACCTATACGGTGAAGCTGAAGCAGGGCATCGCGTTCTCGGACGGCGAACCCTTCAACGCCGCCGCCGTCAAGGCGAACTTCGACCGCGTCACGAACCCCGACAACCACTTGACGCGCTACCAGCTCTACCGCAACATCGCGGCGGTCGAAGTGGTCGACGACTACACCGTCAAGTTCGTTCTGAAGGAACCCTTCTCCGCCTTCATCAATCAGCTCGCGCACCCGTCCGGGGTCATGATCTGCCCGAACACGCTGAAGCTCTCGAAGAAGGAGATCGCCTTCAATCCCTGCGGCACGGGCCCCTACGTGATCGAAAAGTACAACCCGGCCGAGTACCTCGTCGTCAAGAAGAACCCGAACTACTGGCAGAAGGGGCTGCCCAAGTTGGACGGCATCAGCTTCCGTCCGGTGCTTGAGGACGCCACGCGCGTAGCGATGCTGCGCACGGGTGAAGCCCAGTTCGTCGACGTCGTGCCGCCCGAACAGGTTTCCCGCCTGAAGGAAACGCCCAACGTCGTGATCGACGCGGCGCCCTCGATCGTCCAGCGCCAGATCTACCTCAACAACACGAAGAAGCCCTTCAACGACGTCCGCGTGCGCCAGGCTCTCAACTACGGCATCGACAAGCACGCGATGATCAAGGTGCTCTTCAAGGGCTATGCGACGCCCGCCACGGGCGTTGCACCCAACGGCATCGACTACGCCAAGCAGTTCGGCGAATGGCCCTACGATCCCAAGAAGGCGAAGGAGCTTCTTGCCGCCGCGGGCTACCCGAACGGCTTCACTGCCACCCTCTGGGCCGCGAGCAACTCTTCGGCCAACCAGAAGATGCTTCAATTCCTGCAGCAGCAGTACGCCCGCATCGGCGTGAAGCTCCAGGTCCGCGCGCTTGAAACCGGCCAGCGCGTCTCGCTCGTGCAGTCCGTGGGTCCGGAAAAGAGCACCTCGCAGATGTTCTGCTGGGGGTGGTCCTCGTCGACGGGCGAGCTCGACTGGGTGATGCGCCCGCTTCTCGCCACCTCGAGCTTCCCGCCCTCCAACTCGAACTACGCCTACTACAGCAACGAGAAGCTGGACGGCCTCCTGACGGCGGCCCTCAAGACCACCGACCGCGCTGAAAAGACCAAGATCTACGACGAAGCGCAGGAACTCGTCTGGAACGACGCCCCGTGGGTCTTCCTCGTGGCCGACCAGAACATCGCCGCCTACTCGAAGAACCTCACGGGCTTCTACACGTTGAAGGACGGCGGCTTCGACTTCCTTGAGGCCGAACTGAAGTAACGCCTCAGGCGCAGCCGCAAGCTTTGGATTGAAGAACGGCAGACGGCCGCAGATGCTTCTCTCATCTGCGGCCGTCTTGTCTTTCCCGCGCTCAGAACGAAGCGTCAGGCGAGCGCGTTCTCGTAGTGGAGCCAGACGACGCCGCCGGGAAGCGGCTCGGCTTCAAGGAGCTTCAGCTTCACGCCGTCCGAGGGCGCGAGTTCGTCGCCGCCCGCCCAGGTGAAGAGCTTCGAGGTTTCGCGTCGGCCGTCGACGCCCGGGTAGATGAGGACCGACACCTCGTTGATGAGGCCGGCGGCAAGGAAGCTGCCGTTGATGATGCCGCCGCCCTCAAGGAGCAGGCGCTTCACGCCGAAGTTCTCTTCGAGCGCCTTCAAGGCCGTCGCAAGCTTCTCGCGCTCGGTCGTCTCTGCAGAGCTCCCCTGGAAGACGTAGGAGACGCCCATGCGACGCAGGTGCGCTAGGTGCGCCTCGTCGACCATCGGGTCGAGCACGACCACGAGGTGCTCGCCCGTCGGGAGCACATTCCCAGAAAAGTGGAGGCGCCCCTTGGGGTCGAACGCCACGGCGATGGGACGGTCCTGCCGATCGCCGACATGCGCGCGGGCCGCGTCTTCGGAAGACGCCCTCAGGCCGGCGGGGTCTTCTTCCGTAATGCCTTCGCCGTATTCCGCCATGGTGATGCGGCCGACGATCCAGCCGTCGCCCTGAAGGCGCTTGGCCGCCGCTTCATAGACCTCGCTCACGTCGACGGCTTCGGCGGGTTCGCTCCAGCGGCCGGGCAGAATGCAGCCGTCGAGCGACGTAATCATGTGGCAGACGATTTCCATGATCTCTCCAGTGCGCGGGGCTCCCCAAGCGCAGTTGTTGCTGTTGAAGACATTCTCCCGCTTCGGCGGCTGCGCGGGTGCGCCGCAGACCACCCGATCCTCGCGAATCGTTGTCCGATCCTGCCCAGCTTGGGCGCCGTCAGGCCTGAAGGTTCGAAAGAGTGCACCAGGAAAACAACGACCTAATCTCAGTCAATGCCCGTCGGAAGACTTAGGTCTAAAGTGTAGGTACCTTCTGCCGGCCCGAAGAACTCTCGAAGGAATTCGCCGGCTTTTTCTTGTTTCTGAAGACGATTTTCCGCAAGATCGACCATGAACGTCTACATAACTCTTTTCCTATCGGTTGTCGCCATCGCGATATGCCTCAGAAAGAAGCTGATGATCGGCATCGCGATTCTGAGCGCCGGCCTCGTGATGTGGGTGTGCAACGACCGCTCGCTCGCCACCTTCTCGACCTCCTTCGTTGAAACCGTAACGGCAGCGAAAAGCTGGGACCTGCTCTTCGCGCTCTACTTCGTGATGTGCCTTGAGGTGCAGCTGCGCCGCTCGGGCACGCTGCAGAAGATGGTGGAGGCCCTGAACCGGCTCTTCCATTCCGCCCGCGCCACCATCGCCGTGATGCCGGCCTTCCTCGGGCTTCTCCCCTCGATCGGCGGCGCGCTCTTCTCCTGCCCGATCGTCGCGCAGGGCAGCCGCGGCATGGAGATTTCGGCCGAACGCAAGGCAGCCGTCAACTACTTCTTCCGCCACGTCTTTGAGACCTCGAGCCCGACGGTGCCGGGCATGCTGCTCGCCTGCGCGATCGCCGGCATCAGCCTCTCCGACCTCGTGCTCCACCTCTTCTGGTACTCGATCCTCGCGATCGCCGTGGGCTGGATCGTCCTCATTCTGCCGCTCAAGAATTCCGCGAAGGTTGAGGACAAAGCCGCGGCCGGCGCCGACGGCAAGCCCCTCGCAGTGCCGAGCCGCTCGGAAGACATGGGCAACGTGGTGCTTGCCGTTTCGCCCGTTCTCCTCAACATCTTCCTCATGATGGCCTTCGCCATCCCCGCGGGCATCTCGATGGGCGTCTCCGTCCTCGCCCTCATGGTCATGCTCAAGCTCCTCGGCCGCGGCGTCGGGGTGAAGACCGTGATCGTTGAAGCCGTCAATAAGAAGCTCATCTTCAACGTCTGCTGCATCCTCTACTTCATCGCGCTCCTCTCGAACACGGGCGTGCTCGCACAGACCACGGCCGCGATGAATGCGCTGCCGCTGCCGACTCCCGTGAGCTTCGCGATCCTCTGCGTCTTCCTCGGGCTCCTTACGGGCATGTCCCAGGGCTACATCGCCGTAGCGGTGCCGATCTGCACGGCGATTGCCCCGGGGAGCCTCGACTACGTCGCGCTCGCCATGGTCTTCTGCTGCGCGGGCCAGATGCTCACCCCCGTGCATCTCTGCTTCACGATTTCGGTCGAGTACTTCAAGGCGGACTTCTTCAAGACGCTCAACCTCATCTTCTGGTGCGAAGTCTTGATGCTGCCCTTCTACGCGCTTTGGGCCTGGTGGACCTGGCCCCTCTGAATATCCCTTAGTTGATTGTCTTTCAGCGCCGCGGCTACAGCTTCTGCAGCCGCGGCTTTTTTTGCTTCCATATTCCTTCTCTCATTGCAAACACTCTGAAAGCCGTCAAACCCACTCCCATCGAGCAGATGCGTTAATTCCAGCAAATAAGATTTAAGTTTTCTCAAGAATATGCAATTTCAATTTTAAAAAGCTTAAGAAGCTTCAAGCTTTAGTTATTTTTAGTCCGGTGCCGCCGAAAGCTATCTTTTGGCGCCAACTGACAATCAAATTTAAGGGTTTGGAGTAGGGATTTCTACCCCCCCCCTACCGCATAATGCACCTAACTTAGTGAATTTTTTGAAAATTTCTTGATATACGGCGTATTAAGACAACCTCTAAATGAGTATGGCGCGCAATGACTGTATTTTGGCGTCAGAGGTCTAATTGTTTACTACCCCTGATTCCTATAGTGATCCGAGCAGAAGGTAGAGGCTTATCGTCCCGCAGCTTCCAAGAGCCTTCGGCACGTTCTCTCGGCGGTGCGCTGCAAAGCGCTCCCGCACCTCCGCAACCCAAGGATCTCCAACATGTCCACACCCAACGAGCTCCAAAAGCAGGCCCCGAAGAAGAAGGGCTTTAAGATGCCCGACATTTACATCATTCTCGGCATCTTCATTCTGGTCATGGCCGTGCTCACGTACGTCGTGCCGTCCGGCCAGTACGATCGTCAGGTTGTTGAAACCGCGCACGGCGTGCAGAACCTCGTCGTCGCCAACACCTACCACGCCGTGCCGCAGCACCCGACCGGCTGGCTCGACATCATCACCGCCATTCCGTTCGGCTTTGAACGTGCCGCCGGCATCGTGGTCCTCACGTTCATGGTGGGCGCCTGCATGGGCCTCATCAAGCGCGCCGGCCTGATCGACCTCGGCGTTCAGCGCCTTTCCCGCGCTGTCGGCACGTCCGAGTTCCTCGTGGCCCCGGTCCTGATGATCGTCCTCTCGCTCCTCGCGGCCTTCATCGGCGTTCCCGAACTCTCGCTCGCCTACCTCCCGGTATTCCTGCCGCTCTTCTATCGACTCGGCTATGACGGCATGACCGCCACGGCCGTCGCGCTCCTCTCGCCCTGCATGGGCTTCACGTTCGGCATCACGATTCCGGGCTCCGTCGGCATGGGCCAGCAGATCGCCCAGATCGCCATGTTCTCGGGCTCCGGCATGCGCGCCATCGTTCTCGTGATCGTCATCGCTATCACGATCGCCTACGTCATGATGTACGCCGCCCGCGTCAAGAAGGACCCGACGAAGAGCCTCACGTTCGACACCGACGCCGAACTCAAGGCCATGTACGCGGCTGAAGAAGCTGAAAAGTCCGGCGGCAAGGAACTTACGTTCACGTCCCGTCAGACCTACGCCGGCGTCGCCTGCCTGGTGATGTTCCCGATCGCCATCTACCTCATCCTCTCGATGAACCTCGGCTTTGAAGCCATCGGCGGCCTCTTCCTCGCCATCGGCATCATCGCCGCGATCATCGCCGGCAAGTCCGCTCAGCAGATCTGCGACGACATCAACGCCGGCATGCGTGACCTGATGGTCGGCGCTCTCCTCTGCGGCGTTGCTTCCGCTATCGCCGTCGTCATGGACAAGGGCGTCATCACCGACACGATCGTCTACTACCTCGAGCAGCTCCTCGCCACGACGCCGCCGGCCCTCTCGGCCATCGCGATCTTCTGGGAACAGGCCATTTTCAATGCTCTGATCCCGGGCGCCACCGCTCTGACGATTCTGACGATGCCGATTCTCTCGCCGCTCGGCTCGCTCCTTGACGTCTCCCAGCAGGCCATCGTCTCGGCCAACGCCTGGGGCGGTCAGCTTACCGACATCTTCTTCCCAACCTCGGGCTTCTTCATCGCCACGCTCGTGATCGCCAAGGTCGACTTCATGAAGTGGATCCGCTTCTACACCCCGCTCATGCTGATCCTCGGCGCGGTCTGCTGCGTTGCGCTCTACCTCATGCAGAGCATGAGCATCAACTTCTAAAGGACGAACAGAATGTTTGATCTCATCATCAAGAACGGCCGCGTTGTACTGCCGGACTCCGTTGAGACCGTGGACATCGCCGTGAAGGACGGCGTCATCGCCGCCATCGGCGCGAAGATCGAGGGCGAAGCCGCCCGCACGATCGACGCCACCGGCCAGTACGTGATGCCCGGCATGGTCGACGCGCACATGCATCTCTCCGAACCCGGCCGTACGGAATGGGAAGGCTACAAGACGGGCACGCAGGCTGCCGCCGCCGGCGGCATCACGTCCTTCGTCGAAATGCCCCTCAACAACATTCCGGCCACGACGGACGTCCCGAGCCTCGAGCTCAAGATGGCCGCCGCGAAGGACCAGTGCTGGGTCGACTACGCCCCGATGGGCGGCCTCGTTCCCTGGAACATCAAGGACATCGCTCCGCTCCAGAAGGCGGGCGTCGCCTCCTTCAAAGCCTTCGTCGCCACCTGCGGCTCGGGCAAGCCCGGCGACTTCAAGAACGTCGACGACTTCGAGCTCTATCAGGGCTGCCGTGAAATCGCCGCGGTCGGCGGCCTCCTGGTCGTTCACTGCGAAAACGCTGCCATCACCGACGGCCTCGGCCGCGAAGCCGAAGCTGCCGGCAAGACCAAGGTCTCCGACTACGTCGCCACGCGCCCGATCTTCACGGAAACGGAAGCCGTGCACCGCGTACTCGCCGTCGCGGAAGCAACCGGCTGCCGCATCCACATCGCCCACTGCTCGTGCCCGGAAGCCATCGCTGAAGTGCGCGCTGCCCAGGAACGCGGCGTTGATGCGAGCTTCGAGTCCTGCCCGCACTACTTCCTCCTCTGCACGGAAGAGCTCGACGCCATCGGCCCGAAAGCCAAGTGCTCGCCCCCGATCCGCGACCGCGCCCATCAGCGCGTGATGTGGGAGCTCCTCGCTGCCGGCGAAATCGAGATGCTCGTCTCCGACCACTCGCCCTGCACGATCGATCTCAAGAGCTCGCCCAACGCCTTCAAGGCCTGGGGCGGCATCAGCGCCAGCCAGAACTGCGTCGACGCCATGTTCGACGAAGCCGTTCTCAAGCGCGGCATCAGCCCGGTGACGCTCGCCCGCGCGCTCTCGACCAACGCTGCCCGCCGCTTCGCGCTCAAGGGCAAGGGCGAGATCGCGCTCGGCTTCGACGCCGACCTCGTGCTGATCGATCCGGCTCAGAGCTACACCATCACGCCTGAAGTTCTTCTCTACAAGAACAAGTTCACGGCGTATGAAGGCCGCACCGTCAACTGCCGCATCACCCGCACGCTCGTGCGCGGCGTCGACGCCTGGAGCCTTGCGGACGGTCCGGCTGAAAAGCCCCACGGCCGCCGCATCACGGTCGAGCGCTAACCCGTACTGCATCTCCGGAGCGTCTAGCCAATCCAGGACGCTCCGGCGCAGACATTCCGCTCCCCGAGGGGGCTCACAAAGCCCCCACAAGCCGCTCTGGCGCTCAAGTAAAAAATCTTCCCCCGAGACCCAAAAGGCCTCGGGGCGAGGAGATGCGACTCTCAAAAAACTGCTCGCCTGAGCGTCGGATGCGCCCACCCCCTCCAAAATTCAAGGCACATCATGGGGAAAGACCACTCATCGTCGATACCAGCGGAAATGCGTAGCAGCATTCTCGCCAATCCTGACCTGCTGCCCGCTAAGCAGACATGGTCCTGGTACAACATCTTCGCCTTCTGGATGAGCGACGTGCACAGTGCCGGCGGCTACATCTTCGCAGGCACGCTCTTCTCTCTCGGCCTCGCCGGCTGGCAGGTCTTCCTGTCTCTCATCATCGGCATCGTCATCGTTCAGGGCCTCGCCAACATCATCGGCGTGCCCAGCCAGCGCCACGGCATTCCCTTCCCGGTCATCTCCCGCATGACTTACGGCGTCTTCGGCTCGAACATTCCCGCGCTCATCCGCGGCATCATCGCCATCGTCTGGTACGGCATTCAGACCTACCTCGCCAGCGCCGCGCTCATGGTCGTGGTGCTCTACTTCTTCCCGCACCTCGCTCACCTTGCTGAAGGCTCCTACCTCGGCCTCTCCGAACTCGGCTGGTACTGCTTCGGCACGATGTGGTTCTTCCAGACGGCGCTCTTCCTCTGCAACATGAACGCCATCCGCTGCTTCATGGACTGGGCGGGCCCCTTGGTCTACGCCGCCATGCTCGTGCTCATGGCGATGATCGTCTACGAAGCCGGCTGGGACAACATCAGCTTCTCGCTTTCCGACAAGACCCTCACGCCGACTGAAACCGCTTGGGAAATGATCGTCGGCACCGCGCTCGTCGTCTCCTACTTCTGCGGCCCGACCCTCAACTTCGGCGACTTCTCGCGCTACACCCGCACGGCTTCCGACATGCGCCGCGGCAACTTCTGGGGTCTGCCGGTCAACTTCGTCTTCTTCTCGCTCATCTCGGTCATCACGATTTCGGGCACGCCCGCCGTGTTCGGCCAGATGATCATCGACCCGATCCAGGTGATGGGCCACCTCGACAACAAGATCGCCGTCCTCATCCTCGGCCTCACGATGCTCGTCGCCACCGTGGGCGTCAATATCGTCGCGAACTTCGTCTCGGCTGCGTTCGACATCTCGAACATCTTCCCGAAGTACATCTCGTGGCGCACCGGCGGCCTGATCGCCTCGGTCGTCTCCGTGATCATCCTGCCGTGGAACCTCTTCAATTCGCCTGAAGTGATCCACCTGACGGTCGACACGCTCGCGGCCTGCATCGGCCCGGTCTACGGCGTCCTCATCATCGACTACTACTACATCAAGCGCCGCCACGTGTGCGTGCCCGACCTCTACAACTCCTCGCCCGAGGGCTGCTACTGGTACAAGCACGGCGTCAACTGGCGTGCGGTTGCCGGTCTGGTTCCCGCCGTGATCGCGAGCGTTGCAGCGATGTTCCTCGACAGCGGTTCGGGCGTGGCGAACTTCACGTTCTTCATCGGCTCATTCACGGCTGCCGGCGCCTACTACCTCATCGCCAAGAACGCGCCGCAGACGATCTGCAACAACTCGCTTGAAAGCCGGAATTAAGCCCCGACCATAAGCTTCCAATAAATTCCAACTGAAGTTTTTTCTCTCCTCCTTGCAGACCCTCCAGCCGCCGGCGGCTGGAGGGTCTTTTTTTTGTGCGCCCGGCAGCGCACGTGTGTTTATGTGGTGAAAGTCCACTGTCCACCC
>Cebus_capucinus_imitator_PRJNA485217_SSR105__coassemble_400_pt1 | contig 19329 bp, 13 predicted proteins | sample Cebus_capucinus_imitator_PRJNA485217_SSR105__metabat2_low_PE_013 | metagenome-assembled genome bin Cebus_capucinus_imitator_PRJNA485217_SSR105 | reverse complement strand
AAAGGGAATCTACAGCCAAGCATCATCAAATCCCTTCCACTCATCAATTACGGTCGTCGCATGCAGGCAGCGCATCTGCGCACACTAGGCCTCAATTGCCTCACAACGGCCTATGAGCCGCTGTGGAAGGAGTGCTTCACCCATGCATTTGATAAGTCGGATGCGTGGACGCAGGAACACGCCGGCATCAATGCCAAGTGGTTCTCCGAGCTCAAACCGGAGTGGGTGCGCACCAACGCGCTCCGCTCCGACCTCATGCGCCGTCAAGCTTTGCTTGAGATCGACGTTCTGACTGCTCAGGCGATCGGCTTGACGTTGGAAGAGCTCCTGACGATCTATCGTCTGCGCTTCCGTGTCATGCGCGACTACGAGCTCTCCAACTGGTACGACCAGAACGGCCGCCTCGTCTTCACGACGAACGCCGGGCTTCCTGGCGTGGGTCTGCCCCGCAAAGCCTCTTCCAAGGACTTTGCCAACCAGATCACGTACACGAAGAACGGCTACTCCGTCGGTTCCAAGGGTCTCGGCTTTGAAGACATCCGCGACATGCCCACCGGCTATGTCGCAAAGACCTTCATGGACGATTCGCTCTGCGCCGACGCGAGCGAGCCGCCCGTCGAGCGCACGATCCGCTACGAGGCGCCCTTCTTCCAGATGGACCGCGAAGAAGACTACCGCCGCGCCTGGGCCGTGTTCGAAGAGCGCTTCGGCAAAGTTGAAGAGAAGAAGTAAGGAGCCGTTATGCTGCCGAGCATCGTCGAACGAGATCTTGAAGAAGGGCTTCGCTCCTTCATCGAGCGGGAGTTCCCCATCGCCACGCGGGGCTTTCGCCGATCGGGGCGCACCGTGATCGAAGACTACATGGCCGACAAGACAAACTTCATGAAGGGGCCTTGGGCGGAGATCCGCCGGCCCTTTCGCACCGCCAAAGTCGACCTCGCTGAGATTCTCCCGGAACTCTGCGGGAAGGCGCACGTCGCAGAAAACATGCGCCCCTATGCGCACCAGCTGAAGGCCTTCGGGCGACTGGCTGCTGCGCGCGGGCGCACGCCGAAGTCGACCCTCATCGCCACCGGCACGGGTTCGGGCAAAACAGAGTGCTTTCTTCTGCCGATCCTCGACCGCGTTCTCGAATCTGCGGCAGCAGGACGCCGCGGCATCAAGGCGATCATCATCTACCCGATGAACGCCTTGGCCGCCGACCAGGCAAAGCGCATCGCGAAGCTTTGCCATGAAATCAAATGCTCGACCGGCATTCAGCTCACGGCAGGCCTCTACGTGGGTGCGCCGGGCGTCGATTCGGCCGTCATGACGGAAAGCGCCTGCATCACCTCGCGCGACATGCTTCGGAAAGCGCCTCCGGACATCCTGCTCACCAACTACAAGATGCTCGACTTTCTGCTCCTGAGAGCAGAGGACAAGCCTTTGTGGCAGGGCGCCGTTGAGAATCTCCAGTATCTGGTGGTCGACGAACTGCACACCTTCGACGGCGCCCAGGGCACGGACCTTGCATGCCTCATCCGCCGCCTGCGCGACTACCTGATGGCGGGCGACGATCTCGCCTGCGTGGGCACGTCCGCCACTTTGGGCGGCTCGAGCGGCATGGAGGATCTCAAGTCCTATGCATCGGACGTCTTCAGCGCGGATTTCTCCGACCAGGAATCCATCATCACGGAAGACCGTCTCAGTCCTTCGGAATATCTGCAGCAGTTCGAAGACCGTCCCTATATCGCGACATGGCCGAACCGCTCCCGCGCTCAGAAGTTCTTCCTGGCCCTTCAAAGCGACCGCGACTTTTCGATTGAGCGGTGGGGGAGCGACGCCATCTACTGCTGGTTCAACCGTCCCATGCGCCTCGGCGCCCCCGGCACGCCCACTTGGGAAAGCGCTCAGATCTGGCTGGGCAAGAGCCTTCCCTACCTGGAAGCGTTCGAAAAGCTCATGCGCGAGGACGACGGCGTTCTTGACCTTGAAGAGATGGCCGCCCGTTGGCGCAGCAGCATTGAGGCGCTCAAGGACTTCAACGATTTCGAGGTGCTGCAGCTTCTGCGCGCCCTCATTGCATTGGTGTCTCTCGCCCGAGTTGAGCAGCCTGCTGCGGACGGCGCCTCCAAGAGGCTCGTTCCGTTTCTTTCGGTGCGGCTGCAGCTCTGGCTGAAGGAGCTCACCACCATGCTCGTGCGCGTCAGCGACAAGCCCGAAATGGTGGCCCTACCCGATTGGGACCAGAATTCCGGCGCGGCGCTGCCGCTCATTTCCTGCCGCAACTGCAACTCGGCGGCTTGGGGCCTGGTCGAAGAAGACGGCGCCGTCAAGTCCCCTTCCGCCTTCTATTCCGCCTGGTTCACCCATCAGCCGGAAGCCGGCCTCATGTACCCGGTCCTCAAGGACGAGTACGAGCTCATCAATAAGCGCGCCAAGGGCGAGCTCTATCACGTTTGTCCGGCAAGCGGCGCGCTGCTCGTCATCAATCCTTCAAAGAGCGTCGACGAGGTCTACGCCAAGTGCCCTATCTGCGGGGGAGACCATCCTCCGGTAGTGGTTCACCGCCCCAACATGCGCGAAACGTCGCATACGTCGGCCGGCACCGTGGTTCGCCGAAGCGACCGGTGCCCGCACTGCGGCACCTTCGATTCGCTGCGCATTTTCGGCGCCCGAACGCCTACGTTGGCTTCCGCTCTGGTGGGGCATCTCAATTCGAGCGCCGCAAACGACGACCACAAGCTCATCGCCTTTTCCGACTCCGTTCAGGATGCCGCGCACCGCGCGGGCTTCATTGAGGCCCGCTCCTGGAGCTATGCGATGAGGCAGGCGGTCGCGGGCTACGTCCGCGACCCCGACAACCTGGGCTACTCGCTTTTTGACCTCATCACCGCCAACGGGCTTTCGTCCTACTGGAAGCAGCGCCTCGGCAGAGAGTTGGAGCAGGCTGCAGCCGCCGACCCGTGGATTGCCAAGCACGCCGACGATATTGCCTCGGCCCGCTTCACGGCTACCTTCGCTCCCACGGACATGCAGTGGCGCAATGCCTGGCTCCATTTCCGCGCGGATGCCGTCAAGGCTGCCGCCGCTCTGAATCCGTGTTCATCTGCCGAGGAGCGCTTCGGCTTCATTCCGCCTCAGAAAGAAAACGATCAACTGACGGAGTGGGGGCGCTTCTCCCAAGACGTCGACGCGCGCCTGCGCTGGGAGGCCTTCGTGGAGCTGACGCTGCGCGCCCGAAGCGGCCGCACGCTCGAAGTCTCCGGCATCGCCGCGCTGACGCCGGACACCGGCCTCGTTGACGAAGCCGCCAAGAAGTTCCGCCAACTTGCTGCTCAATGCGTGGACCATGCCGACCAGCTCTCCCCCAAGGCCTGCCGGCATTTCGTCCTCGGGTTCCTGATGCACCAGAAGTCCCGCGGCGCCTTTGATCTCACGAAAGTGCCGGGATTCCTCGACTTTTCCAACTTCATGCGGTCGGCCAACAGCTATCTCTTCAGGAATTCCTGGGTTATGCCCGCCTACGGCCCGACCTCGCGCCCGCCCGCGCCGCTCGTCATGCGCGCGCTGCCCGGCGACGACAATCACTTCTTCGACGCCGTCCTGCCGAGCCGTTCAACGGCTGAAAACTGGTATTCGCTCTGGCTCAGCGCCGCGTTCCCCGAAGAGCTCCTGGCGCTTCGCCCCGAGATGGAAAAGGTCTACGAGTGCCTATTCCAGGCGCTCAAGGAAGCCGACGGCCTTTCGGTCATTCCCATGAGCGCAGGCCGAAGCGCCGACACGCCGGTCTATATGCTCAAGCCCTCTCGGTGGAGAATTGCGACCGAGCTCAAGCGCGCCGTCTGCCCGGCCTGCGGCGAAGAACACATGATCGGCATCGACCCCTACGGCGACGACCTCGAAGCGCTCTGGGAAACGATGCCCTGCCTCTCGGGCCAGTGCGGCACGGGACAAAATGCCGGCGACGCCCCGCGTCAGCGAATCTCCGATGTTTCGACTCCCGCCGTCCTCTACCGCGGCAGCCCCGTCAAGACCACCGCGCGCGAGCACACCGGCAACCTTGACCACATGGACCGCGGCGTCATTGAGGCGAGCTTCATCAACGGGCGCGAACCCTGGGACGTCAATCTCCTCTCGGCGACGCCCACGCTCGAGATGGGCATCGACATCGGCGATCTCTCGACCGTTCTCTTGGCTTTCATGCCCCCGAAGGAAGCCAACTACATTCAGCGCATCGGCCGAGCGGGCCGCCGCGACGGCAATGCCTTGGCGCTCGCCATCTGCGGCGCGGGTCCGCACGACCAGTACTTCTGGACCGACCCCGAAAAGATGCTCGCGGGCGACGTGACGCCCCCGGGCGTCTTCCTTCACGCCATGGCCGTGATCGAGCGCCAGCTCTTTGCGTTCGGCATTTCCCGCTGGCTTTTGAAGAACCCCAAGGCCGAGATTCCCGAGAAGATCGGCTCCGTTCTCTCCAACCTGGAGAAGGCTGCGGAAGCGCCCAAAGGCGCCGCACCCGACCTGGAGCGCTTCCCGCAGGGGCTTCTCGCCTTCATGCGCGAAAACGCCGACGCGCTCGTGCGCGACTTTTCGGCGGCGTTCACGAAGCGCTCTGAGAGCAGCGTCCCGCTCGACCTTCTTGACGAGCACATCTTGGAAGCGCCCGACGCGCAGAGCACCCTCTTCACCGACGCCGAAGTCGAGCGCTTGAAGCGCTTCATAGACGGCTCCCCGATCGAGGGCGAATCGTCCTTGGCCGACCGCATCAATCTGAAGCTCTCGGGGCTGCTGGCTCAGCGAAAGGAATACGAGTCGAAGAAGTCCGAGTACGCCAAGGCCCTGCGCCGCCGCGAAAAGGATCCCGTCGACGAAGCGCAGAAGAAGGACATCCAGGAACTTCAAGAGAGCATCCTCGCGCTCTCTGACCTCATCAGCGACCAGTTTGCAGAGAAGATGACCCTCAACGTCCTCACCGACGAGGGGCTTCTGCCCAACTACGCGTTCCCCGAAGAAGGCGTGACGTTGGAAGGCGTCGTCATGCGGCTCCGTCAGCGGTCTTCGAGCGGGGCTCTCGGTGCTCAAAGTGCAGCCGACGCCGCCAAGAAGACGCCTGCGCGCGGCATCTACAAGCGCCTCACCTTCCAGCGCGCGGCATCGTCGGGGCTCTACGAACTCTCGCCCGAGAACAGCTTCTACGCCAACAACTTCGTTCTCCACGTCGACCAGGTCGACCTCATGAACGATAGGGCGACTGACTGGCGCTTCTGCCCGAACTGCCAGCACGCCGCGCCCGAGCTTTCCGGCCAAAAGAGCTCCGCCTGCCCCCGCTGCGGCTCGCCCCTCTGGGGAGACCTGCAGCAAAAGCGCAAGGTCCTCGCCATGAAGACCGTCTATGCGTGGGCGGACATCAAGAAGGACCGCATTGCCGACCAGCGAGACGACCGCGAGTCGATGCCGCAGGAGCGGCTTCTCTTGGCAGACGTGCCCAACGACGGGAGGTCCCTCTCGGCGGTCGTCCCCAACACCGGGGCCTTCGGGTTTGAATATCTTCCCAAGATCAACCTCAAGGACTTCAACTTCGGCGCCAAGCGCCGGTCGGCGGCCGACCCCCGAAGTCTTTCCGTCGCCGGCCACCACGTGCAGGCCCCGGGCTTCACGGTGTGCGCGGGGTGCGGACGCGTCAAACAGACGAAGACGAAGCGCGACAGCGATCACGCCCGTCCTCAGCACGACTACCACTGCAAGTACCGCTCGAAGCCCGATCAGGCCGAGTGGCTCGAGGGCCTCTTTCTTTCGAGCGTATTCACGAGCGAGGCCGTCCGCATCCGCATTCCTTCCGGGACGCTCGCCGGGGGCTTCGACCCGTCGGTCGTTGCCGCGTCGCTCACCGCTGCGGTGAAGCTCGGGCTCAAGACCTACTTTCACGGCGCGATCGACCATCTGCGCGCCATTCAGTCGAGCTTCCCCAATGCGCCGGGAGAGAGCAGCACGAGCGTTCCCACAATACTGCTTTACGACATCGTGCCGGGCGGCACGGGGTACTTGAAGGAATTGGCACCCAACCCAACGCTCAAGCCCAACGAGCAGCCCATGGTGAAGCTCCTCACGATGGCCCGCGACGCGCTGAGTTCCTGCCCCTGCAATGAGGACCCTGAAGCCGACGGCTGCTACCGGTGCGTCTACGATCATCGCGATGCGTCGATCCGCAGCCAGATTTCGCGCAGCTGCGCGCTCAACGTCCTGAACGGCATCCTCGCCGAGAGCGAACACCTCGAAATGAAGCCAATCATCGGCCCCGGCCGCGGAGGCGGAGACGGAGACGGAGACGACGGCGACAGCGAGCTCGAAGCGAGGTTCCTCAACAGCTTCGCCCGCGAAGCCTCCCGGGCGCCTGCAGGAGCGGAGGCCCCGAAGCTCGTGCAGTCCTTCACCCGCATTCCGGTGGTGGACGGCAGGGACCGAGCCGCCGTCGTCATGCAGAGCGGCCGCGCCTGGATGATCGACCTGCAGGTCGACCGGTCGGGCCCCGCACCCTCGCGCCCGGACTTCGTCATCCGACCCTTCCGCGAGAGCGAACGCGCGCCCGAGCTCGAGATGAATATCTTCACGGACGGCTGGACCTACCATGCCGGGATCGTCTCGGAAGACTGCGAGAAGCGCCAGAGTCTGCTCTCTCAGGGCCAGCGCGTCTGGACGCTCGTCTGGGACGACGTCGCGGACTCGTTCGAGCGCCATGAAGCGCCCGTTCTCGCGTCGCCCCCGAACGAACAGATCCGAGGCATGTTCGAGAAGTGGCGTCAGGCCACGGAGGTGAAGACCAAGCAGTCGATCCCGACCGCAGGTCTTCTCTACGAGACGATGCTGCGCGGGCGCTCCAACTTCGAGCGGCTGCTCCTCTGGATGAACGACCCGCAGGCCTTTGAAGGCGACGCCCGGTCGCTCGGCGTCCTCATGATGACCGCGGGGCTCTTGTCCGACTTCGCCGACACCAAGCGGCCGAAGCTCGTGCCGATGCTGGCGCCCGAGACGAATGCGCTCGCCGACTGGCTCGATGCGTCGTCGTCGAAGCGCAAGCGTCAGTTTGCCGAACTCGATCGCCGCTCCGTCTCGTCGGAGGGCTTCTGGAAGATGCTGATGCCCTTCAACCCGGCCGTGCGCGCCGCGCTCTTTGCGGACGCCAAGGCCTTTGAAGGCATGAAGGGCGAGCCCCACAGCAGCCCCGCCGCCCAGGCGCTCCGAAGCTTCTGGTCGGCCGCAAACCTTCTGCAGTTCCTCGAGGGCGGCGTGATGCTGCTGCCGAAGCTCGATCTTGCAGAAGCGGCCGAGTGCCTCCGGTTCTCCGCGTGGATGAAGACGGCCGACAGGGCGCTTCTGAGTTCGATCGGCTCTGCCGGAGCGCCGCAATCTTCGAGCGCCTCGGCCAACGACGCCGAAGAAGCCGGAAGCGCAGTCGATTCCAAGCTCCACGAAGCCTGGCTCGATCTGCTTGAGCTTCTGCCGCCCGACGCCGAAGCCCTCGTCGCCGAGCTCGAACGCCTTAGCGTGAAGCTTCCGGAAGCGGGCGTCGACTATGCCGCGCCCGACGGCGTCATCCTCGGCACGCTCGACCTCTATTGGCCCGACGACCAGGCGGCCGTGGTCTTCGCCGACTTCACGGACTTCCCCGAAGCGTTTGATCAATCGATCGTTCCGCTCAAGGTCGTGCGTCTCGAGGAAGGCTTCGACGCAGTTGAAGCCGCCAGGACCATCGCTGAAACGCTCCAGAATGCCGGCAAGAATTAATGAACAGGTGCCCCAAAATGACCATTGAAGATTCCAAGGAACGGCGCGTCGTATTCTCCGGCGCCTTCGTCGCCGCCATCAAAGCGCTCCCGGAAGCCCAGAAGTCGGCGTGCCTCAAGTTTTCGTCGCTTTTCCGCATGGGACGCGCCTATCGACTCGACGAGGCCGCGCCCAACCTCGAATATCGCGTGGTGAAGCTCGAAGACGTTCAGGTGCTCGTCTACGAGATCGAGGGCTACTTCATTCTCTGCTTTGCCGGCTCCTCCGAGAACGTCGCCCAATGGGCCGAACGCTGGCAGATCGTGAAGAACCCCGAGACGAATGCGCTGCAGATCTTCGAGCGACGCTTGAGCTCCCTTCCGGAACAAAACCACGCCGAGAACACTCCTTCAGGCCCGAAGCTGCTCGACGGCTTCACCAACGAGGAGCTCCTCGCCATGGGCGTCCCTGAAGCGCGCCTCGCGCTCGTGCGCGGGATTGCCGACGGCAAAGCCTTGGAAGCGGTCCAGCATCAGCTCCCGACCCGCCTCTACGAGGCCCTCATGTGGCTCGCTCAGGGCGAATCCAAGGAAGACGTTCTGAAGCTCCTTCAGGACGAAGACACTGCTGACGACTCCGACGGCGGCGGCGCCAAGGACGCTTCTCAGGCGACCGATGCCGAACCGAAGGCGCTCCAGCTCGACCCTGGGCTCTTTCACATCGTCACGAGCGACGAGGACCTCCGGGACATTCTCGAGAAGCCCCTTTCGCTGTGGCGCATCTATCTGCACCCCTCGCAGAAGGCCATCGTGGAGAAGCACTGGCGCGGGGCCGTGCGCGTCACGGGCGGTGCGGGTACCGGGAAGACCGTCGTCGCCATGCACCGCGTCAAGCATCTTCTCGAGCTTCCCGATTGGAAAACGTCCGACAAGGTGCTCTTCACGACGTTCACGAAGAACCTCGCGCTCGACATCGAGCAGCAGCTCTCGATGCTGCTGCCCAAATCTGCGATGCGCCGCGTGACGGTGAAGAATCTGGACGCCTGGCTCGCCAATTACCTGAAGCAGACCGGAGAAACCCGCCGCCTCGTCTATCCGGGCGGCGCCGACGGCGTCTACTCGGAAGCCTGGGCCCAGGCAATGACGAAGCGCCCGACCGAGCCCGACTACGCCGAAAGTTTCTACCGCTCCGAATGGGAGTCGGTGGTGGCGCCGCAGCACTGCGAGACGCTTCGCGACTATCTCTTCGCCTCCCGTACGGGCCGAGGCACCGCGTTGACGCGCGCCGAACGCCGCGCCGTCTGGCCGGTCTTCGAAGAGATGCGCCTGCAGCTTGCGCTTCGCGGGGCCATGACGGTGGAGGACGCCGCCAAGCACGCGGCAGATCTGCTCCCCAAGACGCACCCCGAAGGGGCCTTCCGAGCGGTCGTGGCCGACGAAATTCAGGACTTCAAGCCCGATATGCTGAGGCTCCTGCGCGCCATGACGCCCGACCGCTCGAAGTCGGAGCCCTTCGTCGAAGGGGACCTCTTCCTCGTGGGCGACGCGCATCAGCGCATCTACGGCGACCCGGTCGCGTTCTCCTCCTGCGGCATCGAAATCCGCGGCCGCTCGCGGCGTCTGCGCGTCAACTACCGCACCACCGACGAGATCCGAAAGGCCGCGGAAGTCGTCTTCTCGGGCCGCGCGGTCGACGACATGGAGGGCGCGGACGACGCGAAGCTCGGTTGGGCGTCGCTCACCCACGGCGCCGCCCCGAAGCTCCACGAAGCGCCGAACCGGGAAGCGGAAGCCGACTGGATTGCCGCTGAAGTCCGCCGAATTCAGGCCGCGGGCGCGCATCGGCTCCAGGACATCGTCGTCGCTGCCCGCACCCGTCAGGGGCTCGAGGGCGTCATTGAAGCGATGAAGCGCGAAGGGATCCCCTTCGAGATGATCTCGAGGATGTCCGCCGACAACCCGGACGCCCCCGGCGTGCGCCTCGCCACCATCCACCGCATCAAGGGCCTCGAGTTCAAGGTGGTCTTCGTCGCGGGCCTCGAAGACGGCAATTGCCCCCTGCCCGTCCCCGAGAATGCCGACGCGGCGGAACGAAAACTTCACGAAGCCCGCGAGCGCGCGCTCTTCTACGTGGCGGCGTCGCGCGCAGCAAGCGTCCTTTATCTCAGCTGCGGCGGAAAGCCCGGCATCTTCTTTGAGGCGGCTGCCGACTCGGCTGACGGGAAGACGGCAGGCGACTGAGGCTGCATTCAAGCAAGATTCAACGCTTCAAAACCAAAAAATATATGCGGCCGGCTCCGCCCCAGGGGAAACGGGACGGCCGGCCGAAACAGGGAAAGGAAACCAAAATGGACATCGCCAAGGACAACCAGATGTACATGCGCATCGCGCAGATCGCCGCAGAACGGAGCTACGCCAAGCGCCTCAAGGTGGGCTGCGTGATCGTCAAGAACCACTCGATCATCTCGTTCGGGTGGAACGGGATGCCGACCGGCTACGACAACTGCTGCGAGATGGAGGTGGGGGGCGAGCTCGTCACTCGTCCGGAAGTGCAGCATGCAGAACTGAACGCCATCGCCAAGCTCGCCGAGAACGGGTATTCCTCGAAGAACGCGGCGATCTTCATCACGCACAGCCCCTGCATCCACTGCGCGCTCTTGATCCAGAAGTGCGGCATCTCGGAGGTCTTCTACCACGAGCTCTACCGCAGCCGCGAGGGGCTCGACTTCCTCGAGCGCGCCGGGATCAAGGTGGCGCAGCTTTGAGCTGAAGGCGATCGATTGAAGGGCGTCAGAGGCCGGCGAGCGAGTTCACTCGGATCCGCCGGGCCGTCCGCGCGATGCGGCCGCTCTTCTCCCAGTCGACCAACACGCGGTTCACCACGGCGCGCGTTGCATGGATCATGAGGCCGAGCTCTTCGACCGTGGGCTCGATCGGCAGCTCCGCGGAACCTCCTGAAGGGCTTGAGTCGCCCGAAGCGCCTCCGATCTCGAGAAGCGTGCGGAAAAGCCTCGCGAGCCGCACGGGCACGGCGTCGATCCCGTTGATGAGCAGGCCGTCAATCTGCGCTTCGTGGTTGAGCGCGAGGCTGCGGAGGTATTTGAGCTCCACGGCCGGCCGGTCGGCGAGCCAGCGGCGAAACTGCACGGCGTCTCTCCGGCGCAGCTTCACGGGCGTGAGCGCGAGCACCGTGAGGTCCATGGGTTCGCCATGAAGGAGCGCCTTGGGGCCGCCCAAAACGCTCCCCTTCGTGAAGAGCGCCGTCATCCGGAGGCCGTGCGTGATGGGCGCGTAAGTCGCAAGGACGCCTTCGTCGATCAGATAGACGAAGGGTTCGCGCCCGAAGGCGTGGTTCGCATGGGCCGCAAGCGTCATCTCCGCCGCGCCATCGAAAAGCTCCCCCAACTCTTCCGGGTCCGGGTGGAAGCGCCAGGGACACGCGGAATAAAGGAAGCCGGAGGAGGAAGCGGATGGAGCAGGCATGGCGGTCGACGAGCGGCGAACAGAAGAACGGAAACCGCTTTCATTCTAGCCGGGAACGTCACAATCCACCTCAGGCGAAAACAGCACCCCGGGCGATGCCGCGCAGAATAAGCCGCCCGCCGTTTGGAATGGAGATTCCACGCAGCGGGCGGTGTTGAAGGGCTTCAACTGCGGCTGAAAGTCAATCGGCTTCAGCCGCAGTCAGCATCCATCAGATGCGGCCGGCTTCGATTTCCTTGATGGCGTTCAAAGCCGCCATGCGGCCCGACGTCATCGCGAAGGACGAAGCGGAGCCTTCGCAGCGGAGGTCGTAGGACGAGTCGTAGAGACCGCCGATGTCCTGGCCGACGACGTAGAGGTTCGGAATGATGTTGCCCTGCGGGTTCTTCGCTTCGAACTTCGGCGTCACCGTCACGCCGCCGAGCGTCAGGAAGAAGCAGCGAACGCCCTTGAGCGCATAGTACGGGCCCTTTTCCATATTGAAGGCGCGCAGATGCTCGGGCTTCCTGCTGAACTCTTCGTCGACGCCCTTCTTCGCGAACTCGTTGACGCGCTTCATGCTGGCTTCGAGGTTTTCGGGCGGAACGCCGATCTGCTGAGCGAGCTCCTTGACCGTACCGGCCTTGAAGGCCCAGCCGCGCTCGTAGCCCATCTCAAGCGTCTTCGGGAGCGCCTTCAAGGGCACGCCCGCGTGGACGATGGCGTTGAAGGGCAGGAGCGCACCCTTGTTGACAAGGTCGTCGATCATCGACTGGTCGAAGATCGTGTAGAGGACGCCGCCCGCGCTCGTCATGGCGTTGTAGACGTCGACAAAGACCGAGCCGCGCGATTCGTTGAAGAAGCGCTTGCCTTCGTAGTTCACCCAGAGCCAGGGCTGCGCGAGCGCGCAGCGGCCCTGCTTCAATTCATCCGAGCCCGAGAACTGATTGATCGGCGGAACGTCCGGGAGGTACGGGGCGTTGCCGGCCACGGCGTGCATGCCGGCGACGTTCGCGCCCACGAGGCGGGCCATGTTGATGCCGTCGCCCGTGCGGCCGTCGACCACCGGGCCGCGGAGCCAAATGGGCTCGACCATGCCGAGCGCGGACGAGTCGGTGACGTACTGCGCGAGCATTTCCTTGTTGGCCGCAAAGCCGCCCGTCGCAATGATGACCTTCTTCGCGCGGATGATGAAGGCGTTGCCCTTGGCGTCCTTGGCTTCAACGCCCGCCACCTTGCCGTCCTTCATGATGAGGCGCTGAGCGGACGTCTGCGTAAGAAGTTCGCCGCCGCCCGCGCGGATGGCCTTCACGAAGAGCTCGATCACCTTGGCCGCGCCGCCCTTGAAGAGGTGCCAGGTCATGAGCGACTCGTTCTTGTCGTACATCGTGCGGATGCCGCGGAACTCAATGCCCATGTCCTGAATCTCGTCGATCGTGCCCTCAGATTCTTCGATGAGGACGCGCAGCACCGCCGGGTCGCAGCGGTAGTGGTGGAACTGCAATGCGGCGTCAAGCACCTGCTGAACGGTCGTCTTGATGCCGTGCTCCTTCTGGTAGCGCGTATTGACGCCCAAGGAGCCTTCCGGGAAGAGGCCCGCGCCGCCCAAGAACGCTTCCTTTTCGAGCACGATGGGCTTCACACCCTTCTTGACGGCGGCGTTCGCGGCGGCGAGGCCGCCTAAGCCGCCGCCCACGATCACGAGGTCGACGGTCTTCTCAATGACGGCGGCCTGCGCTGCGGCGGGCACCGCGGAAGCAGCGGCGACGGCAGCGGCAGAGCCGAGGAACTGACGACGATTGAGCATGTTCTTCTCCTTACAAACGGCACGCGGCCCCACGCAGTGCAGGAGTTCATGCGCCGCGGGCCGCGATGCAATGCCGGAAGGCGGTCGGGTCTTCCGGTCTGTTGAAGAAGAGCTTATGCCTCAGGGCCCCGAAAGTCTGTGCGCAAGCGCACATCGACCTGTAGAAGCTTCCCCTATTGCGGACGAGAAGATTCCGCTGTCAAGCATTCAGACAGCTCAATCAAGCTGCCGTCAGGATCCCGCACGTACACGAACATGAGGGGCCCGCAGGCTCCCGTGCGCCGAACGGGACCTTCCTCGATCGGGATGCTCGCGGCTTCGAGCCGCTTCATCATGTTTTCGACGGAGCAGTCGACCAGAAAGCAGAGGTCGAGCGCGCCCGGGGTCGGCACCTTCGCCTTCGGCTCGAACTCATGGCCCTTGACGTGCAGGTTGGTCTTACAGCTCCCAAACAGGAAGGCCTTTCGGCCGGCTCCAAAGGCCTCCAGGGTCATGCCGAGCACGTCGCTGTAGAAGCGCACGCTGACAGCTTCATCCAAAACCATCAGCACTAGATGGTCGGAATCGACGATCACGCATCTTCTCCTCTTTGTTCGGGCTCGTGAAGTTTTCACTCCGTGTATTTGGGGCCGCTGCGAAGCTGCGATAGTTTCAGGCAGTTCTTCGCGCCATTTGGATGCTTGAGTCTTGCGGAATCTCGGCAGAATACCTCTCAACAAAAACAGCACGGCTTCTTCGAGCGGGCAGCCTTTCCGGGAGCCCTCGATGGAACCCCAAGGATTCACTCAATCAAATGGAGGCATCCATGCAGAACTACGACCTCTACATGCCCACCCGCCTGATCTTCGGCCGCGGGCGCATCGACGAACTGCCCAAGCACCTGCCGGCCAAGGGCAGCCGCATTCTCCTCGCCATGGGCGGCGGCAGCATCCGCCGCATCGGTCTCTACGACAAGCTCCGCGAGCTCCTCGCGGACTACGAAGTCTTTGACTTCTGCGGCATTGAACCCAATCCGAAGATCTCCACGCTGCGCCGAGCGGTCGAGCTCTGCAAAGCCGAGAAGATTGACTACATCGTCGCCGCAGGCGGCGGCAGCGTCATCGACGCGGTGAAGCTCATCGCCGCGGGCGCCTACTACGAAGGCGACCCGTGGGATCTCGTTGTCGACCACAGCAAGGTTGAGAAGGCGCTTCCCTTCTGCGCGGTCCTGACGCTCTCGGCCACGGGGAGCGAATACGACTCGGGCGGCGTCATCAGCAACACGGAGACAAACGAGAAGATGCCCATCATGTCGGACCTTCTCTTCCCGCAGGTCTCCTTCATGGATCCGACCTATACGTTCTCGGTCCCGGCCAACCAGACGGCCGCGGGCTCGGCCGACATTCTCTCGCACACGTTCGAGCAGTATCTCGTGAAGGAAGGCAACCCCTTCACGGATGCCATGTGCGAAGGGATGCTGCGCACGGTCTTTGAATGCGCTCCGAAGGCGATCGCCAATCCCGAAGACTTTGAAGCCCGCGCTCAGCTCATGATGGTGAGCTCGTTTGGCTGCTGCGGACTCCTCGGCATCGGCCGCACGCCCTCGCCCTGGCCCTGCCACGGCATCGAGCACGAAGTCTCCGCCTACTACGACATCACGCACGGCGTCGGCCTCGCAATCCTCACGCCCAACTGGATGCGCTGGAGCTTGACGCCCGAAACCGCGCCGCGCTTCGCGCAGTACGGCGTGCGCGTCTGGGGTCTTGATCCGAAGGCCGACGACATGACGAATGCGTTGGCCGCCATCGAGAAGACGACCGAGTTCTTCAAGTCGATTGGGCTGCCGTCCAAGCTCTCCGAACTCGGCATCGACGACAAGCACTTCGAAGACATGGCCGACCATGTCGGCAAGGTGTGGTGGACCTTTGAAGGGGCGCTGCGTCCCATCGACCGCGAAGGCGTCATCGAAATTCTGCGCATGAGCCTCTAATCCGCTGATTCTGCCTCCAGAGAGGCTAAAGGGCCGCAGTTCCGTTCGGGAGCTGCGGCCCTTTTGTTTTCCGATCAGAGAACTTCAAACGCTTGAGGCCTCAAGCCCCCAGCGGTCTTCGGAGAGACTCAGCCGAGATGGCGAAGCACCATGTTCTCGAACACGGCAACGCCCATGGGAAGGAGCGTATCGTCGAAGTCCATCGTAGGCGCATGGAGGCCGGGCGCTGCGCCCACGCCCACGCCGAAGTACGCGGCCTTCACTTCCGGACGGGCGAGCTTATAGAAGTGGAAGTCTTCGCCGCCGCCCCCGCAGTCGTGGGCGAGCTTGTCGGCACCGGCCGTTTCGCGGATCGCGTCGGCCACTTCCGCAACGAAGTCCTCGTCGTACCAGCAGGCCGGGCACTTGTCGCGGATGACGAACTTTGCTTCTGCGCCGTAGCCCGAAGCCACGCCTTCAGCGGCGCGGCGGGCCTTGGCAACGAGCTCATCCATCAGTTCGTTCGTCTGCGCGCGGCTGTCGAAGGTGATGCGGGCGAGCCCGGGCACGGTGTTCGTCGCGCCCGAGTCCGCATGGATCTGCGTGGCCTTCACCGACCACGCCATCTTGGGGTCGAGCCAGATCGCCTGGACGGCTTCGATCACAGCGCAGGCGACGTCGATCGAATTGACGCCCAAGTGCGGACGCGAGGCGTGCGCGCCGTGCCCGTGAATCTCAACCGAGAACGTGGTCGAAGCGGTATGGCGCACGGCCGCGCAGAGCATGCCGGCCGGCACGTCCTGAATCGGGCGGATGTGGGCGCCGAGCACGTAGTCGACGTCGTCAAACACCCCCGACTTGAGGATCGCGGGCGCGCCCTGCAGCGTCTCTTCAGCCGGCTGGAAGACGAGCTTCAAGGTGCCGCGGCGGATCTTGCCTACGAGGCGGCTCGCGGCGGCAAGAAGCATCGCCGTGTGCGCGTCGTGGCCGCAGGCGTGGATGCAGCGCTTTTCGCCGTCGATCAGGAAGGGGAGCGCGTCCATGTCGGCGCGGAGCATGAAGACGGGACCGGGCTCCTCGCCCTTGATGATGCCGACCACGGCGGTCGAGTCGCCCACATGTTCATGCGTTTCGATGCCGAGGGCCTTGAGCTTCTCGGCGACGTAGGCGCTCGTGCGCACTTCATGAAGGGCGAGCTCGGGCATTTCGTGAAGCTCGCGGCGCATAGCGGTCGGGTCGTAGATGGTCATTCTTTTGTTTCCTCTTTGGAGTGCGTGCGGAGGGCTTTTCCGAAGACTTCTGGGGGCGAATCTTCAGAATTAACTAATGTTGCATTCGAAATGCATCATTAAAATAGCCTCCAACTTCTATCTTACGCCGGCCGGGAAGTGTTTTCCCGCACCGGTCCACTGCCGATGCGGCTCCGGCCGTACCTTTTGAGACATGACCGACAAGCCCGAAACCCCGTTCCGCCCCTGCTGCCCGACCGCCCCGACGCCTGCCGCAGCCCGGCCTCAGCCGCCAGCTCCGCGCCCCGACCGCATGGCGCGCCTCGAGGAGCTTCCTCGTTTGAAGAGCGAAGCCCACGTCATGCGCGTGATGGTCGAAGACTTCTGCCACTACCATCACGGCACGAACGGGCGGCTGCTCTGCCCCAAGTGCAAAGAATTCCTCGACTATTCGCTGAAGCGCCTCGCCTGCTGCCCCTACGGCGAAAATAAACCCGTCTGCGGCGACTGCAAGATCCACTGCTACAAGCCCGCCGAGCGCGAAACGGCGCGCCGGATCATGCGCTGGTCGGGCCCGAGACTCATCTTCACGCACCCGATGATGGCTGTCGGCCACGTGGTCGACAAGATCGTCCACAAGGCCCCTGAGAAGCCGAGGAACACGCAGCGCGCGAAGCCCGCCGCCAAATCTGCCCCGCAGCCCAAGGCGGCCAAGACGGAGTCGGCCGCAGCCAAGAAGGATTGATCGAAATGGCCTATCTGCTTTTGATTCTCCCCGCGCTCGCGCACATCCTCATGGGCGCGCACCTGCTCTTCCACGGCCTCGGGCTTCTGGTCGCCTCGCTGCCGCTCGTCGCCATCCTCCTTCTCTTCATCCCGAGGCATTGGGCGGCGAAGTTCCAGAGCCTCCTTCTCGCGCTCTGGGGCATTGAATGGCTGCGCGCCGCAGTGGTGCTCGCCAACGACCGCATGGAGATGGGCATGCCCTGGATGCGGGCCGCGGCCATCATGGCCGGGTGCGCTATCTTCTCGTGGCTCGTCATCCTGGTCTTCCGCCAGGCGCGCCTCAAGTGGTTCTACTGCCGCAAGATCTGAGCTTGCCTTGAAGACAAAGCATCCGGAGTGTTCAGGCTGGCGCTTCGGGTTCGACAATTGCAACAAAATGTTGCAGATATTGGCGACCATAAGAATTCTTCTATAAACTCTCGAAAGTTTAAGCCGCGCAATCGTGAAGCCCACGGGCGCGGCATTTTCATAGAAGTAGGATCCCCACATTCTCTTTCCCAAAGGAGTTTCGTCAATGTCTACGACTGATAATGCCCCGATGACGATCCGCGACATGATCGAACCTGCGATCAAGGCCGCGGGCGGCTGGGTCAACACGCATGCGCACGCCGACCGCGCCTACACGCTCTCGCCCGACGTGCTCGAAATGCGTCGTACCTGCACGCTGCAGCAGAAGTGGGATGCGCTCGACCGCCTGAAGCGCGAGTCGACCGAGGAAATTTTCTACCGCCGCTTCTGCATGTTCTTCGAGAACCAGATCGCCCAGGGCGTCACGGCCCTCGCGACCTTCGTCGACATCGACCCGCAGAGCGAAGACCGCGCCATCATGGCCGGCCTCCGCGCCCGCGAACACTACAAGGACCAGCTCACGGTCAAGTTCGCCAACCAGACCTTGAAGGGCGTCATCAACCCCGAAGCCCGCAAGTGGTTCGACATCGGCGCTGAATTGGTTGACATCATCGGCGCGCTCCCGAAGCGCGACGAACGCGACTACGGCAAGGGCGCCGAAGCCTTCGACATCATCCTCGGCACCGCCAAGGAACGCGGCAAGATGGTCCACGTGCACGTCGACCAGTTCAATGAAGCGCTCGAGTACGAAACCGAACAGCTCTGCGAAAAGACGATCGAGCACGGCATGGAAGGCCGCGTGGTCGCCATTCACGGCATCTCGATCGGCGCGCACTCGAAGGCCTACCGCGAACGCCTCTACGCCCTCATGCGCCGCGCCCAGATGATGATGATCGCCTGCCCGACCGCTTGGATCGATACGCCGCGCTCCGAAGAGCTCGTGCCGATGCACAACTCCATGACCCCGGTCGACGAAATGGTCCCCGCCGGCATCACGGTCGCCCTCGGCACCGACAACGTCTGCGACGCCATGGTTCCCTGGAACGCCGGCGACATGTGGCACGAAATGACGACGCTCGCCACGGGCTGCCGCTTCGACTACTTCGACGAACTTGTGAAGATCGCCACCGTCAACGGCCGCAAGGCGATCGGCATCGACTAATTTCCGACTGAGGAGCCAATTCAAAATGTACGTTTCCCCCATTGCCAACGACATCCTCGCCGGCCACCTCGTCAACTACGGCGCGGTCTCCTTCATGACCGAAGCCCCGATGCGCCTGAAGTCCGGCCTCGTGACGCCGATCTACGTCGACAACCGCTCGCTCACGTCGCACCCCGACGCCTGGCGCGACATCATCGAAACGACGTGCTCGCGAATCTCGCAGCTCGGCCTCAAGTTCGACGTGATCGCCGGCGTTGAAGGCGCTGGCGTCTCGCACGCCGCCGCGCTCGCCTATCGTCTCGGCAAGCCCTCGATCTTCGTGCGCCAGCGTCCGAAGACCTACGGCGACCGCAGCCGCGTCGAAGGCTCGTCCGTGAAGGGCAAGCGCGTCCTCATCATCGAGGACCACATCTCGACGGGCCTCTCGCTCCTCTCGGCCGTCGAAGGCCTCAAGGCCGAAGGCGCCATCGTTGAGGACTGCCTCGCCATCACGTCCTTCGGCATCGACGAAACGACGAAGCTCTTCCAGAAGGAAGAAGTCGTCTGCCACGAACTCCTTGACTTCACGCTCGTGCTCGACAAGGCCGTCGAAGTGGGCAAGATCGACCAGGCTCAGCGCGAAGTCCTGATCGACTGGCTCGCCAACCCCTGGACGTGGGCTGCCCGCCACGGCCTCACGCCGACGGGCAACGAAAACTGATCGACTTTCTCCCTGAAGCTCCCCGCGGGGAGCTTCAAGGAGCCCGAATAGATCAGAACGCCGCCTGCAGCATGAGCTGCGGGCGGTTTTCTTTTCCACGAAAGACACAGAGTATAGGGACAACGTTGCTCCTACAAGTGCGTTT
>Cebus_capucinus_imitator_PRJNA485217_SSR105__coassemble_396_pt1 | contig 19464 bp, 11 predicted proteins | sample Cebus_capucinus_imitator_PRJNA485217_SSR105__metabat2_low_PE_013 | metagenome-assembled genome bin Cebus_capucinus_imitator_PRJNA485217_SSR105 | reverse complement strand
GGGTTCGTAAATCCACCTGCCGATATTATCAAATAATTTTTTACCAGTTCCTTATTTGCCGGAAGCCGCCTGGATGCCCGCGAGGTTGCCGAAGCTCAGGCAGTCGGTGATGGCGTTGCCGCCCACGCGGTTTGTGCCGTGGATGCCGCCCGTGACTTCGCCCGCGGCGTAGAGGCCCGGAATCGCCTTGCCGTCGGTGCCGACCACGTGCGTTTCAGTGTCGATCTTCACGCCGCCCATCGTGTGGTGCACGGAAGGCGTGCGGAGCTCGGCATAGTAGGGCCCTTCATACATCGGGATGTTGGGCGCGCAGGACGGACGCCCGAAGTCCGGGTCCTTGTTCTGCTTGCGGCAGAAGTCGTTGAAGCGCGCGAAGGTCTCGCGCAGCACGGCCGGGTCGATCTTCGTCTTTTCGGCGAGCTCTTCAATGGTTTCGCCGCGCACGACCTTGCCCGCCTTGATGAGCGTATCGATCGACTGACCCATCGTCGTCATGCCGTCGGGCTTGACGCGGGAGTTCGCGACCGTGCACATGCGGTAGAAGACGCCGCCCTTCTGGGCGAGTGCGGCGCGCGAAAGCTCGTCGCGGCGGCCCATTTCGTTCACGAAGCGCTTGCCGTCGGTGTTGACGTAGATGGCCGTGCCCTGGCAGACGCCGCTCACGGTGCCGTTCTGCGGATCAGTGACGGGAAGAAGCTGGATGTAGCCCATGTCGATCAGCTGAGCACCCGCTTTTTCAGCCATCACGATGCCGTCGCCCGTGATGGCCGGGCTGTTCGTCGTGCCGATGCGTTGGTCGAGCTTGCCGTTCCAGAGCTTGTCGTACTTCATGCGCATCTCAATGTTGGCGCCGAAGCCGCCGGACGTGAGGACGACGCCCTTGGCGGCATGAACGAGCACCTTCGAGCCGTTGGGACCGGCGGCCGAAATGCCGGCGATGCGGCCGTCCTTCTGAATGAGGTCTTCAGCCTTCGTCTGGTAGTAGAACTTGACGGGGAGCTTTTCCTTCTCGATAGCCGCGCGGAAGGTGTCGATGTAGCCCTGACCGCTCGTGAAGTTCGCAGCATCGTGCGAGCGCGGCCAGATGGCGCCCACGTACTGGCTCGTGAACTTGTTCCAGTCGAGGCCCATTTCGGCCAGGCGCTTCACCGTGTCGGGCGCCATGCGGGTCATGAGGTCGATGAGCGCGAGGTCGGCCGCGTAGTCGCCCGCCTTGTAGGTCTGCAGCGCATGGAGTTCTTCGCAGTCGAAGAGAACGTCCGGGGTCTTCGCAACGTGAGCGTCCCACTTCGCCTTGGTCGCCTTGATGAGCGCGGCGTGGAGCTCGTTCCTAGGCTTCTCGGCGAGGAGCGCGTTCACCATCTCGCGCTGCCCCGCCGACATGCCCTGCAGGGATTCGAGCGCCGGGTCGGAAGCGTTCAGGGCGCCGCCCGCGAGGACGGTGTTGCCGCCGAGAAAGCTCATCTTTTCGACGACGATCACGGAAGCGCCGGCTCGGGCGGCGGAAACCGCAGCAGCGAGACCCGCGCCGCCGCCGCCCACGATGACGACGTCGGCAGAGCTCTCGGCGGGCACTTCAAACGTGTACTTGACCGGCGTGCCGGTAAGGAACTTCTGCGGATCGAGCTCGGCCTTCTGGAGGGCGTCCTTCACGGCGCCGAGAATCGCGTAGCTCGAGAACGTGGCGCCCGAGATGCGGTCGACCTTGAGCGTCTGATGCTTGACGATGAGTTCCGGGATCACGCGCTTCGGAAGTTCCGAAACAGCGGGCGTTTCGAGCGAATTGACGATCTTCACGTCGGCGACTCTGTCGCCCTTGACGGTCACGTCGACCGTCACCATGTCGTTGTGGCCCATGCTGGTGCCGCGATAGACGCCGTCGGCGGCGGCCGAGGCGGAGCCGGCGGCGAGGACGAAGAGCGACGCGGTGAGTGCGGCGAGAATGGTCTGTCTCATGAGTGTTCCTCCTTTTGATTGCGCAAATGCGCAGAGCACGAATTCATGTTCGCACTTGCGGGAGGTTCGAGAACAGAGGATGTTTCACTGCCCGATAAAACACTTACTTGCCGTCACGCTGGATCGTCAGGGCCTCAGTGCCGTCAGAGGTGCCACGAATACGCCGTCCGGCCGCTGATAGGCGGCACTAGCGAGCCCGCACAGCACGCAGAGAACCTTCGGCGCGGCATGAGGGCCGTCGTTTGCCGAGAGCACTTTTTGGACCTTGAGCAGCTTGGCCGCCGCCTCGTCGATCTGATGGGCGCCGAGCCTGATCTCTAAGGCCGCCCAGGTGCCGTCCGGCATGGCGACCACGGCATCGATCCTGCAAGCCTTGCAGTCCTCATAGAGAGCATGTTCTGGTCAAGGGCGGCATCCATCCGCCTCGGAAGATAGATCTTCGGCATGTTTTGCTTGCAAATCATGTGGTTGAGAGAGCCTGAGTGAGTTCAATATGCAGAATTCTGCATATTGAAGATGCCGGGCACCCGTTCAACGAGAGCAGGCAGCCCCGGTCCCTCAGACTCACTCCGCGGCAGCGGACTCTTTCAATGCCTTTGCGCCTGCCGGATTGACGTCCATAGCCTCCACATGCGGAGCCGCTCGAGCCGCCCGAACCGCCGCCAGTGCAAACGCGGCGGAAGCCGCAATCCCGGCATAGGTCCAGTCTTCGACGCCCGAAAGGCTTCCGACCAAGCCCCCGAGGCCGCCCAACACCGCGCCCGTCATCCAGAGCTTAGGGTCGGCGCGCCGCGCGTGCCCCGCTACCAGAATGAGGAGCGGCACCGCCACGCCCGGCACGTAGAGCGCGTAGCCCTTGAGCAGCCACCCGATGATGTCGCCCGAGGTGTAGGCCGCGAGCGCCGCAAGGAGCCCGATGCCCGCCGCCCAATACCGCACGGCCCGGGCGCCCCGACCCCCGAAGAGGTCCTTTTCGATGATGCCCGCGGCCGAGAGCAGAATCGTGTCGGCCGATCCCGCAAGCGCGCTGATGAGGCCCATGGCGAGCGCGGCGGAGGCAAACGTCGGGAGCGGCGAGCCGGCAGCAAGCCACGCGGCGATCGGCTGCTTTTGGTCGATGTTGAGGAGCGCAAGCATCGTGACGACAACCCCAAAGAAGACGAGAAGCGGCGCGGCGGTCCACGCAGCGCGCCTCGCGGTGTTGCCGTCCTTCGCGGCGAAGGTCCGCGAGAACATGTCCGGCCCGATCACGTAGGTGATGCCTACGAGCGCCGTCATCTTGAGCCAGTCGACGAGTCCGAAGGCTTCCGTGAAGGGCGCCTTGGGGAGCGCGGCGACGTCCGCCGTCCGGTTGACGAGGCACCACCCTGCGGCGATCGAGAAGCCTCCGAGCAGAAGCCCGGCGTGGAGCAGATCCGCCTTGAGGATGCCTTTCTGCCCGCCCAGGGCCGTGTGCGCCACGATCCCGAAGGCGAGGAGCCCGTAGAGGACTTCGGCCGTCATGCCGCCCGAAATGGAGTCGAGGAGCGCTTTGAGTGCCGTGAACTGCGCCGCTGCAACGGCTGCCCACGAAGCCGCGATGATGGCGCCCGCCCACTTCTGCGCGACAGGCCCCGCAAGATGCCGCACGGCGTCGGGAAGCGTCACTACGGGGAGGCTGCGGATCACCGGAGCCACCAAGAGCCCGTGGAAGAAGAGGCCGATCGCTCCCACGCCGAGCCACCAGAAGGCCGCGGGGCCTATCTTCTGCGCGAGGGCGCCGAGCCCCAGCGTCGCCGAGCCGCCGATGATGGTGCTCACAAGCGACAGGGCGCATAAGAGAGCGCCGGCAGTGCCGCCGCCCGTGAGAAAGGTCTTGATCTCGAGAACTTTGGTCCCGCCCCGAATGCCGAGCCAGAGGAGGCCCATCAGGTAGGCGAGTACGAGGAGCGTGAGGAGATTCATTTCGGGTTGGGAGCAGGGAGGCCGAAGAAGGAGCCTCTGATCATAAGCGGACGACGCCCGCGCCATGCGCGCTGCCGCGGCTCCCGATTGCTTCAGAAAGCTTCCGCCGCATGAGAATCGCAACAATTCGCAACTCCCCAGCCGAACGCACTGCACGAATCCGCCGTTGATTCCAGAAATATCAATGCATTTACGCTATTTCTGCGGCCTCATGCATCGCTTGGAGCAGAATTCGCAAAAACCCTGAAGTCTGCGTTCAGCGCGTATAGTTGGAGGTCCAGAATCAGGGAATGTACCAATCGGGTAAACGCTATATCGATGAGCACATTCCATCTCAATGCAAAGCCTTCGCGAAGATTCGAAAACGATCGCGCGAACTCAAAAAGGAGCTCGTCATGAACCGCACATCCAACACTACCGCCATCCGCCAGTCCGCCGCCGCGGCTGTTCTTGCCGCCGGCTGCCTCGGCCTCTTCGGCCTCATGGGCGCCGCTCAGGCCGCCGGCATGGATATGGGTTCGGGCCACGACCATCACCAGATGATGATGCAGGGTGAGCACGCCGGGCACGCCATGCACGAAATGCACGCCGTCCGCGCCTCGGGTGTCGTGAAGGCGATCGACGCCGCCTCGGGCAAGATCACCATTGAGCACGAACCCATCGCCGAACTCAACTGGCCCGCCATGACGATGCGCTTCACCTGCCGCGACATGAGCATGATGGAGGGCGTCAAGGCGGGCGACAAGGTGAACTTCACCTTCACGCAGGAAGGCCGCCTCTCAGTCCTGCAGTCGATCGAACGCTGACTTGCCCCTTGAATTGGACGCCTGACCGGCTCCCCGCGCTGAAGGCGGGCGAGCCGCTCCGCATCCCGTCTGCTGCCGCTTCCAGCCGGGGCCTTCCCCCGCATAAGCGGCCGCACCCGCTTTTCCCCGGGTCGGTTCTCGTTCTCTTCCGAGACCGGCCTCGGGGAAGCCCGCCAACTACGTCCCCGAAGTCCCTAAGCCCTTCGCGCCCATGACCGACAAGCCTTCAACGCCTTCAACGCCTTCGGCCGCTCCCGGAGCTTCCGCATCAGCGCCCTCGAGCGCTTTCATCCGCCCGCAGACTGCCCGAGGACGGCACGGCGCCGCGATCGCCTTGACCGCTGCAGCCATTGCCGCCGGGCTTGCCGGCGCTGCGCTCGGGGGCGCCGTCGTGTTGAAGCGGCAGCCGCAGATCGAAGCGCTCCTCATCCGCGCCGGGTTCATTTCGGAGAGCGCGGGCAGCCATGACGCGGCTGAAGTGCCCTCGGAGGCCGTTGCGGGCGCTCCCGGCGGCATGAAGCTCGCCGAACCCGACGCCGACGGCAGGCCCGTCCTCTACTGGTACGACCCGATGAAGCCCGACGTCCACTTCGAGAAGTCGGGCCCGTCGCCCTTCATGGACATGGATCTCGTGCCCAAGTACGCGCCCGCAGGAGCCGCAGCAAAGCCTGCAAAGCCTTCCAAGGCGCCCAAAGTGAAGCTCGCGGAGCCAGACGCCGACGGCAAGCCCGTCCTCTACTGGTACGACCCGATGAAGCCCGACGTCCACTTCGAGAAGCCGGGGCCGTCGCCCTTCATGGACATGGATCTCGTGCCCAAGTATGCGACCGCCGCAGACCTCGAAGATTCGGACGATGACGCCGCCGACATGGCGCCTCAGGGCGTCGTGATCGATCCGACCCTCACGGCGAACCTTGGCCTCAAGACGGCTCAGGCGGAAATGGGGCGGCTCGAATATTCGCACTGGTTCCCGGCGGAGGCGGTGCTGAACGGGCATCAGTCCGTGCAGATCCAGGCGCGCGCCGAAGGGTTCGTGGAAGAGGCGGCTCCGCTCGCCGTCGGCGACCGCGTGAAGAAGGGCGACTTCCTCGCGCGCTTGACGATCCCGAGCTGGGTGGAGATGCAGTCCGAGTATCTCGTCCTCGTTGAATTGAAGCGCCCTCAGTCCGAGCAGAATTCGGTGCTGCTCCGCCTTCGTCTTGCCGGCATGCCTGACCGCGACATCGAGGAGCTGCGCCGCACGAAGCGCGTTAAGACCCAATTCGTCGCGCAAGCCCCGATCGACGGGGTGCTCACGGCCTTTGGGCTTCGAAACGGCATGAACGCCGGCAAATCCGACGTCATTGCCTCGATCGACGGCATGGATCCCATCTGGGTGACAGCCTCGATTCCGGAGCGCTATGCGCCGATGCTTTCCTCTCGAAGCAGCGCCCTGCAGATGACGGTGGCGTTTGACGCGTTCCCGGGCCGCCGCTGGACGGCCTCGAACCCGACCATTCTCCCGCAGCACGAGAGTGGCACGCGCACGGTGAAGGTCCGCTTCGCGGTTGAGAACGCCGACCTCGCACTGCGCCCCGGCCTCACGGCCCGGGTGGAACTCCGCGCCTTCGGGCCCGAAGGCGTCATCGTGCCGTCCCAGGCCGTGATCGACGACGGCAGGCTCCCTCGCGTGATCGTGCGCCGCGGAACGCGCTTCATCCCGAAATCGGTTGAGATCCTCGGCGAATCGAATGGGCTGACGGCCGTTGCCGCCTCGCAGGGCGCCGGGGCGCTGCTCCCCGGCGACCAGGTCGTGACGACGGGCATATTCCTCATCGACAGCGAGGCGAACATCTCGGGCGCGCTCGCCCGCATGACGCCTCAGCATTCTGCGGGCGGCGCGCCGCACGAGGACGAATCGTCCGAAGCATCCAACTCGCATGCAGAGCACGCATCGCACGCCCCGCATCAGAAAGGATTCGATCCGACGGTTCCGCTTGGGGCGCCGGGCTCTGGCGCGGTGGATGCAGCAGGCCATGAGGCCCACGTTGTCCACTCCGCAGCGCACTCCGCCGGAGGCGCGCAATGATCGAACGCGTCATCCGCTCTTGCATCGAGAACCGCATCCTGGTGCTGCTTGCCGCACTGATGCTCGCCGTGGTCGGCGTCTTCGCGATTCTGAAGACCCCGGTCGACGCGCTCCCGGACCTCTCCGACGTCCAGGTGGTCGTCAAGACCGACTACGCCGGGCAGTCGCCCGAAATCGTGGAGAACGAGGTGACGTACCCCGTTTCCACGACGATGCTCTCGGTTCCGGGAGCGTCGACCGTGCGCGGCTTCTCGCTCTTCGGCACGTCCTTTGTCTACGTGCTCTTCGAAGACGGCACGGACCTCTACTGGGCGCGCTCTCGCGTGCTCGAAGCCTTGAACACGGCGGCTTCGAAATTGCCCTCGGGCGTCACGCCCGAACTCGGACCCGACGCAACGGGCGTGGGTTGGATCTACCAATATGCGTTGGTCGACCGCACGGGGCAGAACGACCTCGAGAGCCTGCGGGCGCTCCAGGACTGGTTTCTGAAGTACGAATTGAAGACTATTCCGGGCGTGGCGGAAGTGGCGAGCGTGGGCGGGGCCGTCAAGGAATACCAGATCGTCCCCGACCCCGTGAAGCTCGACCTCTACGGCGTCACGATCGGGGACCTGAAGAGCGCGCTCGAAGCCTCCAACCAGGAGGCGGGCGGCGGCTCCATCGAATTGGCCGAGAGCGAATTCATGGTGCGCGCCGAAGGGTACTTGAAGACGCTCGACGATTTCCGCTCGATCGTCTTGAAGACCGACGCGTCGGGGACGCCCACGCTTCTCGCCGACGTGGCCCAAGTCCGCCTCGGCCCCGAAATGCGCCGCGGCATTGCGGAGCTCGACGGCGAGGGCGAAGTCGCGGGCGGCATCGTGCTCGTGCGCTCGGGGGGCAACGCCCGCGAGGTGATTGCGGCCGTCAAACACCGCCTCGAAGAATTGAAGGGGTCGCTGCCCGCCGGGGTCGAAGTGGTGCCGGTCTACGACCGCAGCGACCTGATCGACCGCGCGGTGGAAAATCTCGCCAAGAAACTTCTTGAAGAGTTCATCGTGGTGGCCTTGGTCTGCGGGCTCTTCCTCTGGCACGTGCGAAGCGCCATGGTGGCCGTGGTGACATTGCCTCTCGGCCTCGCGCTCGCCTTCATCGCGATGCACTTCCAGGGGCTTTCGGCCAACATCATGAGCCTCGGGGGCATCGCGATCGCCGTGGGCGCCATGGTCGACGCCGCGATCGTCATGATCGAGAACGCCCACAAGCACATTGAAGCGTGGGAGTCGGCGCACCCGGGCGTGAAGCTCGCGGGCGAAGCCCGCTGGCGCGTCATTACGGAGGCCGCCGTCGAAGTGGGGCCGGCGCTCTTCATGAGCCTTCTCATCATCACGCTCTCCTTCATTCCGATCTTCACGCTCGAGGGCCAGGAGGGAAGGCTCTTCGGGCCCCTCGCGTGGACCAAGACCTGGTCGATGGCGGCGTCGGCGCTTCTCGCCGTCGTGCTCGTGCCCGTTCTGATGGGGCTCTGGATCCGCGGGAAGATTCCGGCCGAAGAGACCAATCCCTTGAACCGGTGGCTGATCCGCCTCTACCATCCGCTGCTTGTGCGCGTCTTGAAGCACCCGAAGGCGACGCTCGCCGCGGCCCTCGTGGTGCTGATTGCGGGCTTCTATCCGGCGGAGAAGTTGGGCGGCGAGTTCCTGCCGCAGATCGCAGAGGGCGACATCCTCTACATGCCCTCAACGCTTCCGGGCGTCTCGTCGTCGGAAGCCGCGGCGATGCTGCAGCAGACCGATAAGCTCATCAAGACCGTGCCCGAAGTCGCGCGCGTCTTCGGGAAGGCGGGCCGCGCGGATACGGCAACCGACTCCGCGCCCCTCGAGATGATTGAAACGACGATTCAATTGAAGCCCGAAAGCGAATGGCGCCCCGGCATGACGATGGACGCGATCATCGCCGAGCTCGACCGCACGGTTGAGCTCCCGGGCCTTGCCAACCTCTGGGTGATGCCGATCCGAAACCGCATTGACATGCTCTCGACCGGCGTCAAGAGCGCGATCGGCATCAAGGTGTCGGGGGCGTCGCTCGCCGACATCGACGGTGCGGCCGAATCTGTGGAGGCGGCGGCGCGCAGGGTGCCCGGCGTCGTCTCGGCCGTGGCCGAACGTCTGACGGGCGGCCGCTACGTGAACGTCAAGGTCGACCGTTTGAAGGCCGCGCGCTTCGGGATGACCGTGGGCGACGTGCAGAGCTTCGTCACGTCCGCGGTCGGGGGCGAAATGACGGGCGACGTCGTTGACGGGATCGCTCGCTATCCGATCACGATCCGCTTCCCGCAGACCTGGCGCGATTCGCCAGACGCCTTGAAAAATCTCCCCATGACGGCGCCGGGCGGGCAGAAGCTCACCTTGGGCGACGTGGCCCAAGTCCGCACGACCCTCGGGCCCTCGATGCTGCGCACTGAGAACGCGAGGCCCTCGGCCTGGGTGTTCGTCGACGCGCGCGGGCGCGACATGGCGTCCGTCGTTGAGGACTTGAAAGCCGAGGTCGCCAAGTCGGTGGCCTTGAAGCCCGGCGTTTCGGTCGCGTTCTCGGGCCAGTACGAGCTCATGGAGCGCGCGAAGTCGCGCCTGATGCTCATGGTGCCGATGACGGTCCTCATCATCTTCGTGCTCCTCTACCTGGCCTTCCGGCGCTTTGCGGAGTCGCTTCTCATCTTGGCGAGCCTGCCCTTTGCGCTCACCGGGGGCGTGTGGCTCCTTTATCTCTTGGGCGACCGCTTGTCGGTGGCGGTGGGAACGGGCTTCATCGCCCTGGCGGGCCTTGCCGCCGAGTTCGGCGTCGTGATGATCGTGTACTTGAGGCACGCGGCCGCTGCGGCGCCGGAATTGAAGAACCCGAAGACCTTCTCCGAAGCAGCGCTCGATCGCGCGATCGAGCATGGCGCGGCGATGCGCGTGCGGCCGAAGACCATGACGGTGGCGGTGGTGCTCGCGGGGCTCGTGCCGATCCTCGTGGGCACGGGGGCCGGGAGCGAAGTGATGAGCCGCATCGCCGCTCCGATGGTGGGCGGGATGGTGACGGCGCCGCTTCTCTCGCTCTTCGTGATTCCAGCGGCCTGGAAGCTCGTGATGATGAGGCGCAAACGTCTCTGATGTCTGAAGCGAAGCCTCCGTCCAACGGCATTGGGCGGAGGCTTTCAACTGTCTGCTCGTATCGGCAGAAGTGCGCGCGGCACAGATCGAGCACAAGCCGCAGTCTGATTTGAATCGTTCCACATACCGAAATTACCAACTAGCGGCGCCGTTGTTTATCAGGTAGGCTCAAGGTGTTTCATTGTCCTTTTTCAAGGGAGATCCACCATGAACGCTGCAGCCGCCTACATCGACGCCCTCAACCGCGAGCTCGGCACGCAATTTGCGCTCTCGGAATCCGGCGCGCTCACCTTCGACCTCGACGGCCGCGCCGCCCTCATGCAGTGGTCGGAAGCCCGCCAGGGGTTTCTCATATATGTCGAAATCGGGGGGCTTCTCGGCTGGCGGGACGCCGAAGTGATGAAGCACCTCCTCGCCGCCAACTTCCTCTTCATGGCCTCCGACGGCGGCGCTCTGAGCCTCGATCCGGCGACCAGCCGCGCGGGCCTCAACTTCTTCCTGCCCATCTACGGGCTCGACCCCGAGGCATTCGTAAAGCGCCTCGATGCTGCGCTCCTCGCGGCCGACAGGTGGGCGGAGAAGCTCGCTCAGATCTGCGAGGCTGAAGAGCGCCTCGCCGTCAAGGAATCGGGGCCCGATGCGTCCGTTCCCGCAGGCGTCCGAGAGGCTTCGGCTGCACCCGCCCGGCAGGCGGCGCCCGTCGACCCGTTCGGTCAGGACTATTTCGGCATGCTCGCCGTCTGATGAAGAAGAGGTGAATCATGCCCGTATCGCTCGACAACCTCTTTGCGCAGGCTTCTCAGCTTTCCTCCACCCAAACGCTTCACGTCTCGGACGCTGAGACGCTCGAAGCCGGTTCGGGCCTCAAGGGGCTCGCGCGCCTCTCGTCCTCGGCCCACCGCGCCGAAAACCGCACCGCAGTCGAGCGCTTCATCTCAGCGCTCGAGCAGAACCCGAGCTACCAGGGGCTTCTCTCTGAAGTGCGCGCCCCCTTGGAGAGCCTGATCGATGCCGGCAAGCCCCTGACGGCGGGCGCCGTCACGCAGACGAAGCTCGCGCTCGACATTGCGGCCGCTTCTCAGACCGGCCGTGCGCTCGCCGACGCCGGGGTGCTCCCGCCCGGGCACGGTGCGGCCTTCGGCCAATTCTGCGCCGCGCGCGGCATCCCGCTCGACACCGACGCGCTCAAGTCCGCGGCCGTCAAGGAATACCTCTTGTCCGAAGTCGTTGCCCGAAACACTGCGGCGCTCATGCGGCTCCCCGGGAGCGTTGAACAGAACGCCGCGGCCAACCGCGTGCTCGAAAACGTCCTCGGCGACCCACAGGCCTTCTTCTCTCAGGCGATCGACTCCGGCATGGCGATGGGCTTGGAGAACTTCGCCTTCTCAGCGCTCGAAGACGCCTGGGCCGACGCCGCGGGCCATTGCGGCCTGGCGCTTGAGGCCATGACGCCCGCCGAGATCGACGGCATCAGCGCGATGCCGCATCAGGCCGCGGATGTGCTCGCCGCCCTGGAGGCCGGCCTCTCCCAGATTCCGGCCGACCAGATGGGCGCGCTCTCCGAATCCCTCGGGCGCGCCGCGTCGCTCTCCACGCCGCAGGACCGTGCCGCGGCAGCTGCCGCCTACATGGTGAAGGCCGAGGGCTTTGAGGGCGCGAACGCGGCCGTCGTGTCGGCGGGGCTCCCCGAGAACTTCGCTTTAGCCGTCGCCGCAAACAAGGAAGTCGTCTCCGGCGCGTTGGAGGCGTTGAAGGACCAAATCGACCGCGGCGAAATCCCCGACCGGAAGGCCGTCCAACAGGCGGTGGCGCAGGCGGCCGACGCGTTTGTCGATGCCCACAAGGATGAGCTCCTCAAGATCGCCGCGCTCCCGCAGGCGCTTGAGACCACGCCCTTTGAGGGCGTTGCCGGCAAATTGACGCCGGAGAACCTCCCCCAATACGTCAACACGCTCCTCGCGGGCGAGCCGGTGGTGCTCTCTCTCACGACGGATGCGCCCGTCGACGGATCGTTGCTGAAGACCCTCGAAGGGGCGGCGGCCGCGGCGCAGTCGCAGGCCGGGAATTCGGCCGAAGCCCAGAAGCTTCTTTCCAATGCGATGGGGTTCCTCGTCGCCGCGGGGTTCGGGGGCGCCGAGTCGCCCGAAAATGCGTTGGTTGACGGTCACGCGAGGGCCCAGACGAAGTTCGGGCGACTAGCAAGCGAGCTCCACTCCCTAATGCCGAAAATGGACGGCGAAGGTCAGCGCATCGGCAAGGCTGCCGCAGCCGCGCTCGAAGCCTGCGGGCGGGCGATCGTGGAATTCCTTTCGGACGATCAGCGCTCGGCCCTAGGGCTCGAGTGCTTCAAGAAATCTCCCGGCGCGGACGCTCCGTCGCCCGAAGATGCCCGCCGGCAGGATGCGTACCTGAAGCGCCGCTACCAGGACAGCATCGACGCGGCGCGCATTTCGCCTGACGTCCGGGCGTTCGCCCAAGCGCACGGGGCGGAGCTCCCCGCCGCCGCTCAGACGCCTGAAGCCCATGCCGCAGGGCGGCTCTCGGTTCTGAACGACAGCAAGGTCGAGGCGGGACTCTCCCAATATCTCCCCGAAGACGGCAAGCTCGAAACGCGTCCCAACGACGAGTTCCGCGCGTACTTTACGGAAGCCTCCCGTTGGCACGATCTTTCAGGCATTGACGTCGATCGCCTCAACGTCGCGGTCTTCTCGCGCGCCGCAGCCGAGGTCGTCACGGAAATGAAGAACGAAGCGACGGCGGCGGGGAGCGAAATCGAGGGCGACGTCATCCGCGCGGCGACCGAGGAATGCATTCTCCACGGGCTCGAAGACTTGAAGAGGACGCTCGACGGCATCGACAGCCTTCAGGGGGCGGGCGACATCACGCCCGAAATGAGGAGCGCCATGAAGTCGGCCGCCTACCGCTACGGGCCCCTTGACCCGGGGGTGCTTTTCGCCATTGCAAAGGAAGCGTCGAAACCCGCGTGGACGGTCGGCGTCAAGTTCTTGTCCGCCCCCTGCCCGACCTCGACGCAGCTCGCCGAAGAGACGAGCAGGCTCGCGGCCGCCTTTGCGGGGCTGCGCCGCAGCATGGGCGAAGACTTCGCGGGTTCGGAAAATCTCCTCGGCATCGCCGTCATGATGGCCTCTGAAATGGCGGATCTTTCCGCCCTCGACATGGTGCATCTCCTCGACAACCTCGAGTCGCCCGAGGCCCAGGCCGTCTGCGGGGGCTTCAACTTCCTCAAAGGGGAGAGCGAATCGGAAGCCGGCCGCATGACGGCTTCTGCCGCGCCCGCGCTCATGAATCAATTGAGGATGCACGCCGAGCACGTCGTGCGCGGGTCGAGCGAGGATGAGCCCCTCTACTACGGCGAGTCGGCCGACGACCTGACGGGCATTCCGCCCGGGATGATGGAAGAGGCCCAAAGGCTCTCGGGCGGCGTCATCACCCCGATCGACGTGGAGCTCGCTCAGCTCGATCCCCCGCTCGCTAAAGAAGACTGGGCGCAGCTGCGGACCTTCGCCAACAGCTTCCAGGAGGCGGCCGCGGGGAGTCTTCTCGACTTCGCGATCCCCAAGTGGATTGCGCCGTCAGCCGGCAAGGTCCTCGAACTCGTGCGATCGGCCCCTGACGGCAAGCCCACGATGGACAAGCTCTGGGACCTCTTCACGGGCGGGTGCGCGGGAAGAGCGCCTGCAGTCTTGAGGGGCTCCCAGGACGTCCACGCGCTCCTCTCCGCCATGAACGAGGCGTACGCGGGCTTGGTCAAGCGCGCGGTGCCGGACGCGCCCGACATGATGCTCGATAGCGCCCTCATGAACAACTCCGGCCGAGGCGTCGAGGTCTCGACGATGTTCAGGCTCGCGAAATCGGGCGGGCGCATGACGATGGCGGACGTCAAGGCGGGCGACGCGATGGCGCTCAGCTCCCTGAGGAGCTACGACGCCTCGAACGCCTACGGCCTCTGCACGGACTTCCGGCGCCGCGACGCGGCGGCGACCCTCACCTTTGTGCGCGCGGACGGCGCCGAGATGACGCTCCATCCGCACTTCATTGAAGATGCCGACAACACGCCTGCCAACCCCGAGCTCCAGAACATCGTGGGCTTCTGGCAGTCGATGTCGGCGAGCGACCCGCAGCTGCGCCGCATCGGGCAGAGCTTCTCGCAGGCGTCGCTCATGGCGCCCCGCATGATGAGCGCGCTCTTTCCCGGCGCGGAATACAACGAGCACGGGATCTTCAGCATGAAGGCCGTGCAGCAGCCCGACGGCCGGGTGATCGTCGATGTGGGCAATGACCCGAAGTCTGCGCTCGTCTTCCGCGAGCAGATCGAGATCCTGCCCGACGGCACGCACCGGTTCACGGACTTCGAGATGACGAGAAGAAGCCGCTTCTCCCGCAGGGGCTGACGGGCCTCGACCCTCCGGCGCTCGAAAGCAGGTTGACGATCGGGTTCCCCGAACCTTCGAGCGCTTGGAGGGGTGTGAAAATACACAGAACAGATTGAGTGGATCGACATGGATATTGAGAACCTCTCCTTTCCGGAAGGCTTTTCCGAGATGCTTGAAGCCGAAGGGCTTCCCGTACCGCCCCTGCCCTTAGAGGCCGCGCGGGCGCTCGACGAGGCGCCTTCGGCGGGCGACGAATTCTTCGCGACCGACGACCGGCCGCTGCCCACGCGATTTCTCGGCATCGAAGACCTCGAGAACATGGTGAACTTGGGCGCCCTGGCTTCGGCTGATGAGGTAATGCGGGCATTCAATGAGGCGCTTGAAGCGGATGGAGCCGCTGAAGGCAATGTCGCTCTCCAAGCGCTTCAAATGCCTCAGGACGAGGGCCCGCTCGAAGCGCTGCTGAACGGCCAGGACGAGTCGAAGCTTCAATACGCGGGCTTCGGGATCCTCGGCGCGGGTCTCCAGGGGCGTGCGGCGGTGCTGCTCCTTGACTACGGGAACCTGCTCTTCGGCGCGTCCGTTCCCTGGGGACGGGTCTTCGCGGGGGCGGAAGACGGCGCCCGCGAGGAGGCCGATGAGCTCGAGGCCGCCTTTGCGCTCGCCCAGGCAGCGCTGCCCTTTGCGAATGCCGAATCTTCGGAGCGCCTTGCGGTCTTCGTGGGCCCCAACGGGCTCGAATGGAAGACATTGCCCGGCGGAGAGGTTCGGCGCGGCGACGCGTTCGAGGCGCTCCTCGACCGGCTCGACCAATGCGGCGGGGACGCTCAAGGCACGATGGGCGCGGCGGGTTCGGGCGAATCGTTCGAGCTCCCCGTGCACCAGTGGATTGCGGTTTGACGCACTGCAGAATCCGATTGAGAGGAATACACCATGACGCTCCCTATTTCTGATCCAGGCTTCCTGCAGAGCACGATGCCCTCCATTACGCCGGAATCCTCGGGCGCGCCCGACGCGTCGCCCGGCATTGATTCGGCTTCTTCGACTTCAGCGGCATCAGCGGCTTCCCGGACGTCCGGCGCCTCTGCGCTGCAGACGCCGGCCGAAGCGCTCGACCCTGCACACGAGGAGCCCGCAGCGGACGCTCCCGTGCGCGAGCTCCTTCCCAATGCGAACAAGCACCTCGACCGCCTCCTCGAGCGCGCGGCCTTGGAAACCCCGGGGCTCACGAAGTCGCTCGCGGCCGAGGTTGCCCGCAATGTGCCCAAGCCCGGCATCTTCCGTGCGGGCCGCAAGTTCCACCCGGCCGTGACGGCCGCCGCCGCGAAGTGCGAGGCGGCCGCTGCCGAGATGGCGAGGCTCCCCGCGCGGGCCTTCATGGAGAAGCCCTTGTCGGACGAGAGCTTTGCCGTTTTGAAGCGCTACACCGACGCCCACAACGAACTCGCCGGGAGTTTGGCGGAGTTTGCGAACGCCGCGGGCACGACGCCTGAGATCTCGGACCTCATTGAAGCGTCGAGCTTCCGTGCGGCCGAGGCGATGAACCTCGCGGCTCGCCTCATGACGGCTGACCCCGAAGGCGTCGCGGGCGACGAACAGAACAACGCGCTCGCGCAGTCGCTGCTCGACAAAACGGCCGCTGAAGGCCTGCGCACCCTGAGCCCCGAGATGCACGGCGGCCAGGTCGCCGAGCGCCTCGAAGGCCGGATTTCGGCGCTCTCGGCCGAAATGGATGCGCTCGAAGCCGCGAACCTCCCGATTCCCGAATTCAAGGCCGCTGCGGCGCGCCTGCAGGAAAAGGCGATGGCGCTCTATTCGGACGTGGCCACGCCCGACCCCCAGACGGGGCTTCAGTGCGACCATAGTCTGCGCGATGCGGCGAAGGGCGTCCTCGAGCGGGCGGTGGGGCGCCTCGGGGCAATGGCTGCGCACGATCCGATTGAAGAGGCATCGGCAAAGCTCAAGTCCATCGTCCCGGATATCGACGACAAGACGATTGCGGATTTGGGCAGGTCGGCCCCGAGAGGCATCCGCGACAACTTCCGCATCGTGCGCGAGGGGGCCGCGGCCTGCCGCGCGACCGGCGCGCAGCTTCAAGAGGATCTGCGCACGAAGGTCGCGACCGGCCGGATGGCGGCGGCGGACCTCGCCGAAGGCGCGAAGCGCGCGGCCGCGCAGCTGCGCAGTCCCGACGCGGAGTCGTCCGTGAAGCTCATGATTCTGCTCGGCAAAGCCGCCGACGGCAAGCACTTCCCGAGAAATGCCGAAGGGCCCGAGGACTTCCATCGAGCGCTCGGCCGCACGCTCGGCCGCCCGGTGAGCCGCAACGAAGCCGCGACGGTCTTCGGGTGGGCCTACGAAAATTTCGCCGAAGGGATGCCTGGCGAAAAGCTCTCGGGCCAATTGGGCGCAAGCCTCGCCAACACGATGGTAAGGACGACGACTGGGCGGCGCGAACTCGCAGACTTGACGGCCATGCTCGAAATGCGGACCACCGCCGAGATCTCGGGCTCTAAGGTCGCGGAGGCCTTTGAGACTTCGGTCAGCATGGAGACGCTCGTCAACGCGGCGCTCCTTGACATCCCGGCCGACCAGATCGAGACGCGCGCGAGCGACGACGTTCTCAAGTCTGCAAAGGTCCTCGGGCACGGGGCCGCGAACGAAGTGCACCTCTGCACCTACCGCGGACCCGACGGCGAAGACCTGAAGCTCGTCTTCAAGCCCGAGGATGCGGCCCGCCGCGGGCTCGACACGCTCGCCGCCGGCAACCTCGGCTACCGGGCGGCCGCAAGAACGATGCAGCTCAACGTCGCCGCGTCGCAGAGCGCCGACATGATCGGCTGCGGCGACGTCGTGGCGCGCTCGAAGATTGGCACGCACGACGGGCAGTTCGGGCTCTTCATGGAGGCGGCGCCGGGGAAGACCGCGGCGGCTTTGCGGCGCAGCCGCGCCTTCAAGGCGGACCTTGCGTCCTTTGCCGAGCGCGGCATGACGGAAATGGTGCGCGGGAACTTCATGCGGGAGCTCAATCGCCTCGAATGGGCCGACATCCTCTCGGGCCAGGCCGACCGCCACTATGAGAACTACCTCGTGGACGTTGATCGGACGACGGGCGCCGTGAAGGTGACCGGCATCGACAACGATGCGTCCTTCGGCACGCGCAAGGTGGGCGTCACGCAGGTCGACGTCGGCGCTTACGGGGTGGGCAGCCGCGTCGAAGAGCTGTCGGTGACGCATCTGAGAGAGCGCCTGAGGGCGGGCGATTCGTTCCGAGGGGGCCTCGCTGATGCGTCGAAGATGACGGACGAGGAGATTGCGGCTCTGCGCAGCGTCTTCGGCTTCAATCAGATGACGATTCCGACCCACATCGATCGGGACGTCTACGAGAAGCTCATGGCGATCAACCCAAACGCCTACATGAGGGAGATGCGCAAATACATGCCAGGGGACGCCGCCTACGCGGCGACCCTGAGGCTGCGCGACGCCCAGAGCCAGGCGCGCGAACTTGCGGCCCGCGGCCGAGTGGTGGAGGGCGACGCCTGGCAGTCGCAGGAAGTGTTCGATCAGGTGCGCGGCGAACACCACGCGATGAAGGACGAGCTCGACCGCTCGGACCTCTCGGTGATGCTCTACAGCGGCTTCTTTGCGAGAGACTTCCTCGACAAGTTTGAGGCGGCTCCGTAGTCTGAAGATCGGGCCTCGAACCGCTTTCGATGGAATGCCGAAGGCGGGCCGAGGCCTGACGGCCTGCAGCCGTCCGCAGCTGCCGGCTGACCAAGACAAGATCGATTTCCCAAAAAATGCGAGCCTTCAGGTCCGAAGGCTTGGAGGCTCGTCTTCGTCGTGCAGGCCGGTCTATCTCTCGGAGGCAGCCCGCGCGGAAAGCTTCTTGATGGTCAATCAGAAGCGGTAGGCCATCCCGACCGAGTAGCGGTAGTCCTCCTGGTACTCGGAGCCGTTGGAGCGCTCGAGCGTCCCGTAGAAGCTGAGGTTGGCGGTGGTGTTGAACTGCGCGCCCACGCCGTAGGAGACCCAAGTGCCGTCGATGTCGTACTCGAAGCGGCGAGAGAGCGCATCAGCCTTGGCCGTGAAGTTCGAGTCGCCGAGGAACTCGTGGTTGGCCGACGCGTGTGCGTAGACTGTGCCCGCGCCTTCAGCGAAGGTTGCGCCCGTGCGGACGCCCAAGCGGCCGACCAGGGTCTGCACGTCGTCCTGCTCGATCTTGACGGCGTTGGAAGCCGTGAAGTCGTCGCCCTTGATGAAGCCGTAGGTGAGCTCCGCCTGGGGCTCGACGTAGAAGGTCTCGTTCAACTTGAAGTGGTGGCCCACTTCAACCGAGAGGCCGAGCGTTGTGTTGTCGTAGGAGCCCTTCAGCGTGCTGCTGTCGCTCATCGCGGTGATGTCGGTAGAGATCGTGCCCACGCGGCCCACGAGGTCGATGTAGCCGCTGAGATTGGCCGCGAACCGCTCTGGTTGGTCGCAGTCGAACTCCATGCGGGTTCCGTTGGGCAGAGTGAGCTTCATGCTTCTCGGGCGAGGAGCTCTTGAGGGTGCGCGAATGCCGGCACGTGCAGAAAATCTCGGATGCTCCGTGTGGACAGCATCCGGCATGGCGTCGCTGCTGAGCGTGACGACGCGGACGATGTTCGAGCCGGTCTTCAGCGGAACGGCCGCCTCGACTTGAGAAGCTGAGGCAGGCACGGCCTGCTCAACTTTCTGAAGAGCTGCAAGGCGCAGCTCGCGGAACTTGCGATAGGCGGCCTTCAAGGCAGGGCGACGGGCCGTCAGACAAAAGGGCTCGAAGTCTTCGCGGACGAAGTCGACGCAGCTCTTGTTGGATCGGGTGAACGCCCGATATGCGGCGTTCCAATCGTAGATGGGTTTCATGTTTCGCACCTGATGCTCTCGTGAGCGGTGCGCGTATTCTGGCTTACCCCCTAAAAACGAGGAACCGACCTATAACGTAAATCCCCGATCAAATAAACAGATAAGGACTGTAACTTATTGAAAATCAAGGGTAAAACCTTGATTGTTTCTGCCCATTACTGTATAATAATTATATATCAGCCGGAGGCTTAAGTGCTCGTAAACACTCATCCAATCCCATCGATTCCGCCCTGAAAAAGGGCATGCTCCTGCCGGCCTTGGCTCGCACCCAGAAG
>Cebus_capucinus_imitator_PRJNA485217_SSR105__coassemble_395_pt1 | contig 19470 bp, 10 predicted proteins | sample Cebus_capucinus_imitator_PRJNA485217_SSR105__metabat2_low_PE_013 | metagenome-assembled genome bin Cebus_capucinus_imitator_PRJNA485217_SSR105 | reverse complement strand
ATCGACACGCTCGGCGAAGTGCGCTGGTATCTGCTTCCCAATGAAATCTACGACGTCGACTCGATCTACCACGGCGGCATCATGATGGGTCTGCGCCAGAATGCCGACGGAGCCATCACCTGGGGCTACGGCCAGCGCTACGTCAAGTACGACATCATGGGCCGCGAGATCTGGAACCGCCGCCTGCCCTACGGCTACAACGACTTCTCGCACTCGATGGACGCCGCCCAGAACGGCCACTATTTCCTGCGCGTCGCCTCGTCGAACCTCCACCGCGCCGACGACCGCCACGTGCGCACCGTGCGCGACATGATCATCGAGGTCGACGCCGACGGCAACGTGATCGACGAATGGCGCCTCTGGGATATTCTGGATCCGTACCGCGACGCCGCCATCAAGGCGCTCGACCAGGGCGCGGTGTGCCTCAACATCGACCCGAAGCTCGCCGGCCAGACGCTTTCCGCCGAAGACCTGCAGAAGCTCGACAAGGAAGGCCACTTCGGCGACATCGTGGGCACGGGCCCGGGCCGCAACTGGGCGCACGTCAACTCCGTCGACTACGACCCGACCGACGACTCGATCATCATCAGCTCCCGCCATCAGTGCGCCGTCATCAAGATCGGCCGCGACAAGAAGGTGAAGTGGATCCTCGGCGGCTCGCGCGGCTGGAAGAAGCCCTGGAGCGACCTGCTCCTCACGCCGGTCGACAGCAAGGGCGAGAAGCTCGCCTGCGGCGACGCGTCCTGCGAAAACACGAACTTCGACTGGACCTGGACGCAGCACACGGCCTTCCGCATCGACTCGAAGTCCGACAAGAACGTGATCTTCGTCTCGGTCTTCGACAACGGCGACGGCCGCGGGTTCGATCAGCCGCCGCTCCCCGACATGAAGTACTCGCGCGCCGTGATCTACCGCATCGATCAGGTGAAGCGCACAGTCGAGCAGATCTGGGAGTACGGTAAGGAGCGCGGCCACGACTGGTTCAGCCCGGTGACGAGCCTCACGGAATACATGCCCGACAAGGATTCGATCGTGGTCTACGCCGCCACCGCCGGCGCCAACTACGACCTGAAGACGGGCGGCCTCACCTCGGCGCCCAATCCGTACCTCTCCGAATTCGAATGGGGCGCAAAGGAGCCCTCCATCGAAATTCAGCTCAAGAACACGACGGGCTACCAGGCCTTCGCGTTCGATGTAGAGAAGGCCTTCAACGGCAAGATCCACTAATTGAGCACCGCCTTTGACGGCCGAAGCCCCTGTTGGGCACACTCGCAGGAGCTTCGTTTTGCGGTCCGCCGTACAGAAAAAGCCCGGCATCTCTGCCGGGCTTCTTCTTTAATTCAGGCGGCGCGGCCGGAGTAGGAGCCTCCCTTGCCGACTGCGGACTCACTCTTCCAATATCCGCTGCGGAGTCTCCGCCGCGCCGCCTGAAGCCGAGATTTCGAAGGCGTCGATTAAGCCTTCTTGGCGCCCGACTTCGCAGCCTTTTCTTCAGCAACGACCCAGTTGAGGGCGCTGCCGGCGCGCCACCACTCGAGCTGCTTGGCGTTGTAGGAGTGCTGCACCTCGAACTGCTCCTTCGAGCCGTCTTCGTGCGTGAGCTCAACCACAACGTGCTTGCCCGGGGCGATCGAGGCGAGGCCGAGCACCGAGATGCGGTCCTTTTCCTGGATCTTGTCGTAGTCGGCCGGGTTCACGAACGTGAGCGCGAGGATGCCCTGCTTCTTCAGGTTGGATTCGTGGATGCGGGCGAGGCTCTTGGCGAGCACCACGGCGACGCCGAGGTAGCGCGGTTCCATGGCGGCGTGTTCGCGCGAGGAACCTTCACCGTAGTTGTCGTCGCCCACGATCACGGAAGCGATCTGATGGTTCTTGTAGCAGCGGGCAACCTTGGCGGGCGTGTCGTAGGCATTCGTCGCCGTGTTCCAGACCTTGCCGGCCTGGCCGTTGAAGGCGCTGATGCCGCGCTCGAGCAGGTTGTCGGAGATGCGGTCGATGTTGCCGCGGTAGGGAAGCCACTTGCCGCCCGGGCTGATGTGGTCGGTCGTGCACTTGCCCTTCACCTTCATGAGGAGCGGGAGCGCCGCGAAGTCCTTGCCGTCCCAGGGCTTGAAGGGCGTGAGGAGCTGGATGCGCTCGTTGGTCGGGCTCACGGCCATGTCGATCTTCTCGTAGCTCGGGAGCACGCAGCCGGCGACTTCCTTCACGAAGCCCTTGGCGGGGAGTTCTTCGCCCTGCGGGACGGAGAGCTTCACATTGAGGCCGTTGCGGCTGCGCAGCGTCTCTTCGAGCGGGTTGAAGGTGATGTCGCCTTCGGCGGCCATCGCCATCACGATTTCAGGCGACGCGAGGAAGGCGTTCGTCTTCGTGCTGCCGTCGTTGCGGCCGGCGAAGTTGCGGTTGAAGGACTCGATGATCGAGTTGGGGCGCGTCATGTCGCCCGTCGTGCGGTGCCACTGGCCGATGCAGGGGCCGCAGGCGGTGGCGAGCACCGTAGCGTTCAGCTTGCGGAAGACGTCGAGGAGGCCGTCGCGTTCGAGCGTCTGGAAGATGCGGACCGAGCCCGGGACCACCATGATCGGGGTCTTGACCTCAATGCCCTTTTCAACCATTTCCTTGGCAACGGACGCGGCGCGGGTGATGTCTTCGTAGGAGGAGTTCGTGCAGGAGCCGATGAGGGCGACCTCGAGCTTCTGCGGGAAGCCCTTTTCCTTGGCCTTGGCAGCAACGGTCGAAATCGGCATCGCGGCGTCGGGGGAGAACGGGCCGTTGATGTGCGGCTCGAGCGTCGAAAGGTCGATTTCAATCACGCGGTCGTAGTACTTCGACGGATCAGCCACCACTTCCGGGTCGGCCTTCAGATCCTTGGCGACGGTGCGGGCGAGGTCGACCACAGCCTGGCGGCCGGTCGAAGCGAGGTAGCGCTCCATCGAGGCGTCATACGGGAAGATCGACGTCGTGGCGCCGGTTTCAGCACCCATGTTGCAGATCGTCGCCTTGCCGGTGGCGGAGAAGGATTCCGTGCCTTCGCCGAAGAATTCGATGATGGAGTTCGTGCCGCCCTTCGTCGTGAGGATGCCGGTGAGCTTGAGGATCACGTCCTTCGGAGAGGCCCAGCCCTGGAGCTTGCCGGTGAGCTTGACGCCGATCAGCTTCGGCATCTTGAGCTCCCACTCCATGCCCATGAGGCCGTCAACGAGGTCGGCGCCGCCCACGCCGATGGCGATCATGCCGAGGCCGCCCGCGGTCGGGGTGTGGCTGTCGGTGACAAGCATCATGCCGCCCGGGAAGTCGTAGTTCTCAAGGAACACCTGGTGGCAGATGCCGGCGCCGGCGGGCCAGAAGTCGAAGCCGTAGCGCTTGGCGGCGCGGGAGAGGAAGTCGTAGGTTTCGTAGTTCGACTTGTCGGCGACCTTCAGGTCGGGAATGGCGCCGGCGTTGGCCATCACGAGGTGGTCGCAGACGATAGCGGCGGGCAGCGCAATGCGCTCCTTGCCCGAAGAGAGGAACTGGATGATCGCCATCGGGCCGCCGATGTCGTGCGTACCGGCGCGGTCCGGACGAAGTTCGACATAGTCGGCGCCGCGCTTGAATTCGCGCATGTCCTCGGGGTGGTACATGTGCGTGTAGAGGATCTTCTCGGCGAGCGTCAGCGGACGGCCGAGGCGGCCGCGGACGGCGGCGAGCTTCTTCGGATAGTTGCGGTAGAAGGCTTCGATCATGTCGAAGTTGCGGATGTGCGCGGTGCCTTCGGCGGCTTCCGTCTTGGCAACGGCGGCGGAGGCGAAGGTCGGCACGGAAGCCGCGGCGCCGGCTGCGGCGGCGGTCTTCAGAAGCGAGCGGCGGGAGAGCGCAGGCTGCTTGATCATCTTGAATTTCTCCTTCATGCGGGTGCTTCTCTGTTCGAGCGTCGGGGAGCTCTGCGAGAAGAACCTCAGGGTCTTCTTCTTTTCCTTTGAGAAGGCGGCTTCGAGGCTGAAGGCGCCGTCTTCCGGATGACGGAGATTCTTCTCCCGCACCTCCACTACGTACCCGAGTAAAAAATCAACTTTTTCGTCGCCGGCCTTCGAATCGTATCGAAGAAGCCTTCCGCCGCCCTTCATCTGCAGAAGGCGTCGGATTCGACTGTTTTCAAGCCATTCGCCGTCAATTGATACACATTTCGCCCGCTCATGCGAAAGTCTGAGGCGCACGCCGCGAGGCGAATGCGTAGAATGAAAGGTTCTACAAAACCCTGGCATCTCGCGGAGCACTTGAGGCCATGTCGCTGCTCGAAGTCCTGATTCCCATCTTCATCATCGCGGCCGCCTGCGGCGGTTATCTCTTCATCCGCGGCAAGCGTGACGAGCGCCGAGCCCGCGAGGCCGGAGACAAGCTCCGGCCGATTCCGATCAACGATCCGCTCACCGAATCGCGCGCCATGCTGCGCGAAGCGGCGGCCGCCGCTTCGGCTGCTTCGGCCGAAGCGACTTCGGGCGTCAAGGCGCCGACGGAGCCCGTCTTCAATCCGGCCTCCCGCCGCGAAAAAACTTCGGACGAGGAAGAGCTCTTCGAGCCCGGCCGCCCCTCGGACGAGCCGCCCATCTACCATCAGCTCGAAGCTGAGGAAGAGGCGCAGCGGATCGCCGAAGAAGAGGCCGCCCGCGCCGCCGCGGCAGAGGCCGAGGAAGACGGCGAGCGCCATCCCGTCGCGCCTCCAGTCGACGACATGATCGAGTGGGTGCTCAGCATTTCGCCCAAGGACGGGATGCAGTTCGCTTTGGGCGGCGTGCAGAGCCTCAAGCTCGAGGTCGACCGCCTGCAGCTCCCCCTCATGGTGCGCATCTGGGCGCAGTCCTCGCGCGACGGCCTCTACTACGATTCGAGCGAACTGACGGGCCCCGCCCGCCACGTCATTGCTTCGGTCGTGCTCGCCAACCGCGCTTCCCGCCTCGACGACGTCTCCGCCTCGCGCTTCTTCCAGGTGCTCGAGCAGTCGGCCGCCCAGAACGAAGTGGCGCTGCGCCGCGACATGGAGCCCGAAGACGCCGTGAAGCGCTCTCTTGAACTGAAGCGCTTCATCCAGTACTACGACCGCTCGGTCGAAATCCGCATCGTTGCGCCTCAGGCGCCGGCCGCGTCGAATGCCCCCGAAGGCTCGGACGCGCAGGAAGGCGATGCTAACCGCCAGGGCTTCTCGCTCGAAGCCGTGAGCGCCGCCGCACTCGCCGCGGGCTTCACCGCCGCGAGCGGTCGCTGGGAGCTGAGGCTCGACGAAGAAGACATCGATCCGGTGATGACGCTCTCCTTCGGGCCCGAAGAAACGAACACGCTGACCCTCGCGCTCGCGCTGCCGCTCACCAACACGGCCCGCGGCGACCTGAAGCGCTTCTTCGCGCTTGCCAACGACTTTGCCTGCACGCTGGGCGGCTCCTGGGTCGACTGCGCTTCGCGCCCGATCGACGCGGGCGGCGCCATGCAGATTGCCGACAAGGTCGCCTACCAGGCGAAGCTCATGACGACGGGGGGCGTGATCCCTGCGTCCGACCGCGCGAAGCTCCTCTTCTCGCATTGACCCAAGCCCTTCCCGTCAGCGACAAACGCTTGAGAAAGGCCGCCCGATCGTCGAACCGTCGGACGGCCTTTCTTCTCTGAAAGCATTCCAAACTTGCGGCAGCTCCGCGAACCGCTGCCCGCCCGTTGTGAAAGACTCTTCCTATGTCCTCACTCTTTGACGACCTCACCGATCTCGACGCCGCTCAGACGGCAGCTTCCGAATCTCCGGCAGCCTCTGCCCCGAAGCCCGAAAAGTCCGAAAAGCTCGAGAAGCCCAAGAAGCCGAGAAAGCCCCGCGCCAAGAAGCCCGCTCCGGCTGAAGCCGCCTCGCCCGCTCCCACGCCCGAGCAGGAGGCCTTCTTCGGCGGCGACGCGCAGTTCATCGCGCCCTCGGAAGCACCCGCCCGCATGCGGCAGCTCGAAGACGACCTCGAGCGTTGGAACTACGAGTACTACGTGCTCGACCGCCCGAGCGTGCCCGACGCCGAGTACGACCGCGCCTTCAATGAGCTCAAGGTTCTCGAAGAGCGCTTCCCCGAGCTCAAGAGCCGCACGTCGCCCACCTTGCGCGTCGGCGGCGCCGTCCGCGCGGGCTTCACCAAGGTCCGCCACGAAGTGCCGATGCTCTCGATCCATACGGAGACGGACTTCACGGCCGAAGGCGCCGCAGCCTTCGACGAGCGCGTGCGCTCCGCGCTCGGGCTCACTGAAGCCGACCCGGCGGTCGAATACGACTGCGAGCTCAAGTTCGACGGCCTCGCCGTGAATCTGCGCTACGAGCACGGCGTCTTCGTCGAGGCCTCCACCCGCGGCGACGGCATCGAGGGCGAAGACGTGACGGCCAACGTCCGCACGATCAAGACGATTCCGCTGCGCCTCTCGGGGCGCTTCCCCGATGTGCTTGAAGTCCGCGGCGAATGCATCATGCACAAGGATGACTTCCTCGCGCTCAACAAGCGTCAGGAGGCTGCGGGCGAGAAGCCCTTCGCCAACCCCCGCAACGCCGCCGCCGGGTCGCTGCGCCAGCTCGACTCGTCGGTCACGGCCGCACGCACGCTGCACTTCTATGCCTACAGCCTCGGCGAAGTCGAGAGCGGCGCGGAAAACTTCGCGCCCACGCAGTCGGGCGTGCTCGAGCGCTTCATCGAATTGGGCTTCCCCGTCGCTGATATGCGGCGCGTCGTCAAGGGCCCGCAGGCGCTCGCCAAGTTCCACGAAGACGTCGCGAAGGCCCGCGCTGAGCTTCCCTTTGAAATCGACGGTGTGGTCTACAAGGTGAACAGCCTTGAAGAGCAGGCCGAGCTCGGCTTCATCGCCCGCGAGCCCCGCTGGGCCTGCGCGCACAAGTACCCGCCCGAAGAAGTGCTCACCCAGGTGCTCGGCATCGACATTCAGGTGGGCCGCACGGGGCGCCTCACGCCGGTCGCGCGCCTTGCCCCCGTCTACGTTGGCGGCGTCACCGTGTCGAACGCGACCCTTCACAACGAGGACCGCGTTGTCAACGAATTGGATCTGCGCATCGGCGACACGGTGGTGATCCGCCGTGCGGGCGACGTCATCCCGGAAATCCTGCGGGTCGTCAAGGATCGCCGCCCCGAGGGCGCGCAGGTCTTCAAGATGCCCGAAGTCTGCCCCGTCTGCGGCAGCGCCGTCATCCGCGACGAAGAGGAAAAGGACATGCGCTGCACGGGCGGGCTCGTCTGCCCCGCGCAGATGAAGCTCTCGATCGTGCACTTTGCCTCCCGCCGCGCCATGGGGATCGACGGCCTCGGCGACAAGATCGTCGAGATGCTCGTCGACGAAGGCCTCATCAAGACCCCTGCGGACCTCTTCACGCTCAAGCTCGAGGACCTCACCGCGCCGACGCTCGCGACGGCCGGGTCGGAAAAACCCGAAAAGCGCATGGGCCCCAAAGCCGCCGCCAACTTGCTCGCAAGCATCTCGGCGAGCTCGCACACGACGCTCGCACGCTTCATCTACGCGCTCGGCTGCCGCCACGTGGGCGAAGCCACGGCGCTCGCGCTCGCCAACCATTTCTGCACATTGAATGCGTTGGAGAACGCCTCGATCGAAGAGCTCACGAGGGTGCCCGACGTGGGCCAAGTCGTGGCGGAGAGCATCTACGCGTTCTTCCGCGAGCCCCACAACCGCACGGTGATCGACGCGCTCATCGCAGCGGGCGTCATGTGGCCTGCCGTTGAAAAGAAGGCCGAAAGCCTCGTTTCCGGCAAGACGCTCGTCCTCACGGGGACGCTTCCCACGCTTTCTCGCGACGAGGCGAAGGACCGCCTCACCGCCCAGGGCGCCAAGGTGGCCGGGTCGGTGAGCAAGCGCACATGGTGCGTGGTGGCCGGCGCCGAAGCTGGGAGCAAGCTGAAGAAGGCCGAAGAGCTCGGCATCCCCGTGATCGACGAAGAGAAGCTCCTCGCGCTTCTTGACGGCATCCTCCCCGAAGAACTTCAATAAAAGGAATAAGTCATGCTCGCACTCATCGGAGGCACGGGGTTCGACCGCCCCGGCATCATTCACGACCCCGAAGAAGTTGAAATCGAAACGCCCTTCGGTCGTCCGTCGGCTCCGCTCATCTTCGGGCGGCTCGGAAGCCGCCTCGTGGTGTTTCTGCGCCGCCACGGCGTGCACCATGAATTCGCACCCCACCGCGTGCCCTACCGCGCGAACCTCTGGGCGCTCAAGAAGGCGGGCGTTGAAGGCGTGATCGGCGTCGCCACCGTGGGCGGCATCGGCGACGCGCTGCTGCCGGGCGACCTCATGGTGCCCAATCAGCTGATCGACTACACCTGGGGGCGCGAGGTCACCTACTACGATTCGCCCGAAGCGGGCGTCAAGCACATCGACTTCACGCATCCGTTCGACGAGAAGCTCGGCCGCCTTCTGGTCGACTCCGCCCGCCGAATGGGAAAGACCATCTTCGCCGACGGCGTCTACGCCTGCACGCAGGGGCCGCGTCTTGAAACTGCGGCCGAAGTCGCCCGTTATGCGCGCGACGGCGCCAACGTGATCGGCATGACGGCCTATCCAGAATGCGCGTTGGCGCGCGAGCTTGAGCTCCCCTACGCCGCCATCTGCCCGATCGTCAATTCGGCCGCGGGTCTGCGCGAGTCGAAGCGCGTCATCTGCTTCGAGAGCCTCAAGGAGGCCGCCGAGCGCGCCGCCATGGATGCCGTCGAGGTGGTGGAGGAAGCCGTTCGGGTGCTCGCCGCAGGCGCATAATCGAAAGGTTCCTACAGCCTTTCAGGAGTTGACAAAATGGTTCTCGAAGTCATGCGCCTCGGCGCGCCCGTGCTTATGCAGGAAGCCAAGTCCGTGCAGGACTTCGGGAGTCCGCGGCTGATGAAGCTCGTTGCCGACATGTGGGACACGATGCATGCTGAGGGCGGCGTCGGCATTGCCGCCCCTCAGGTGGGCGTCAGCGAAAGCATCATCTGCTTCGGCTTCCAGTCCTCCAACCGCTATCCGGATGCGCCCGCCGTGCCGCAGACAGTGCTCATCAATCCGACGGTGGAGCTGCTCCTCGAAGGCTCTCAGGACGACTGGGAGGACGGCTGGGAAGGCTGCCTTTCGGTCCCCGGCATGCGGGGCGTCGTGCCCCGCGCCAAGCGCATCCGCTACACGGGCTTCAGCCTGAAGGGCGAGCCCATCGAGCGCGTCGCAAAAGGGTTCCACGCCCGCGTCGTGCAGCACGAGTTCGACCACTTGAAGGGCATTGTCTATCCGATGCGCATCAAGGACTGGAAGCAGTTCGGCTACTCAGACGTGCTCTTTCCCGACCTGAAGGACCAACGTTGAAGCAGCGCCCGAGCAGCCGCCTGCAGGCCGAGGTTCGGTCTGCAGGCTCGGCTACCTCAGAAGCGACTTGTACTTCGTGCTTCGGCCGGCGCCGACCTTGACGATCACCCGCTCCTTGAGAAGCGCCTTCACGAGCGTCGCGGCCGATGTTCTAGAACATTCGAGCTGCGCCATGATTTGCGCAGAGCTCAATACATCGTTGCGCCTGAAGAGCTCCCTTGCACGCTCAAGTATGGGTCGATCATTCGTCGCCTCCACTCTAGGAAGCTCTATCCGAAAAATCCTTCGAGTCGACTCAAGCTTAGGCTCCGCACCAGTTCCTTCATACTCGCGCCAAAGCATAGGGAACCCAGACCCGTAATTCTCCATCCAATTCAAACGCTGCAAAATTGCCGCAAGTGCCGGATTTCGACAGCTGCTCACACCTTCCATTACGACTTCCTCCACCGAATAGCCGCCATGGATATTTCCATAGGAAAGAAAGTCGATTTTATGAGGGAAGATGGAAACCTTCGTAGGCTCGTGAACACTGTAATCGCGATGAACAGCACAATTAATCAATGCCTCTCGCAACGCCTTCGGAGGCCAGCTGAACGACTGAATAGCCGCTAATGCATCAACCTTCTGAATTATCTTCGGATTGATTCGACTCAGTTCCGTCGAGGCTCGATCTAGCTGCGCAAGCAACGACCCAGTAAACTCTTGCGTCATCAAGCGCGTACCATCTTCCGAGAAATACCCGAATACAATACTAGACGTATTCTGATCAGACAACAGTTCTCCAAGTTGAGTAAAGAATCCTTGAGGAATCACTAACTTGAGCGCAGAAAAATGTGCCTCTGTAAATGAGACGCGGCACCTCTCGAAGACTTCTGCTGCTTGGCGGAAGCTGAGATCCGTTAGATTCGAAAGCCGTGCCTCCCATGGGACAGGATCACTCTCACGAAGCATACGGGCGATTTCTTCTTCATTGGCTGCAACTGTTGAAGCACCATCCCGCACGTAGGCTCCTCCTGAAAAACGTCTTCCCTTAAATCCATAGGGCCGCGTATTGCCTCTTTGGACATCAACTCTAAGCACCACCTTGCTTTCGTCGATCGATTCGCACTGAAACTTCAAGAGATTGGACATCGGGGGTTCTACGCCGTTTCTGCAGAAAAGCGCTACGGATCGCGTGATCTGATCTGCATCCTTTTTTGAAAGCCCCATTGGAACGCCGTCATCCCTTATGCCAAAAAACAGCGTCCCGCCCAAACCATTGGCAAAGGCTATCAACGTCTTCTCTGCCGTTTGAGTCCAGACTTGCTTGAACTCTGTTTGGAAGTCTTCGACCACAGGTAGTTTCTCTATCATAATAAGTGCGTAAATACAGTTAATCTAACAACCTAACATGTTGATTAATGCAATTTGAAGTTTATGAATCCGTCTGCGATGTTCAAGCACAAAATAAACTCCGCGCATCATTTGCTATTTTTTGTTGTCTATCAACATAACTGGCCATCTTTCGACATATAGATGCATTAATCACACTTATGTCATAACCTCTTGATAAGGTTGGTCGTGCTGTTAAATCGCACCAATCACCCCGACGACGCAATGCGGTACTCTTAAGGCAGCTGAGGTTTTTCTAACATCAAATTGTTCGTAGACATCATTTCTCTAACAATCTAACAATCTAACTGTTAGATTACCAGATTCCGCATAAACTACCGCCCGCTCACCTTGTGCGGGAACGGCGCCATCTCAGCCTACGAAGCCGCTTCCAACTCCAGAAGACGCCGGATGTCTTCGGGCGTCTTGACGCCGAGCTTTCTCAGAATGTTGGCGCGGTGCACTTCCATCGTGCGCTGCGCGATGCCGCTCCTCTCAGCCGCTTCCCGGTTGGTGAGGCCGAGCGCAATGAGCTCCGCGAGCGACCGCTCGCGCTTCGTGAGCGTCTGAAGGCGCTCGAGCGCATCGTCGCCAGGGAGCCCCGCGGCCGCAGCCGCGCTCGCCCACGAGGCGCAGGCGACGGAATTCAGGAACCGCTCGTTGTCGACTGGCTTCAGCAGAAAGTCGAAGGCGCCGTCCTGCACGGCGCCCACGGCCATGTCGACGTCGCCGTGCCCGGTGAGGAAGATGATCGGAAGCGCAATGCCGCGCTCGTTCATCGCGTGCTGCGCCTCGATGCCGCTCATTCCGGGCATGCGGACGTCAAGCACCACGCAGCCCGGCACCGAGGGCGAATCGCCCTTCAAGAAGTCGTCCGCCCTCGCATAGGAGACGGTCTTCCAGCCTTCCATGTCGAGAACGAACCCGAGCGCATCGCGCAGATCCTCCTCATCGTCCACGATGCGCACGAGCGCGTTGGATTGAGCGAACTTGAGCTGTTCAGGGGTGATCTGCTTTCGGCTGGGTCTCATGGTCGGGGGTCCTGTGAGAGGTTCGGCCGCCGGCGCGGCGCATGAAGCTTTCATTTTGAACGCTTCCGCGCGCGGCCGCTATCCCGCAATCAACAGCAGCCCTGTTCGATCCGCTGCTTCGGACCAGATCAGCCCCCGTCGGCTTTCGATTCAGGCGCCGCTTCCTGCCTCTGGTGCTGCGCGAGTGCGCGCTCCAACGTCGGCAAAGTCGCCACAGCCGCGATGCCGCCGCCCGGCATCGCCGTGAAGAGGAGCCTGCCGCCCAAGCGCTCGAGAATGCTCCTCACGATGGAGAGCCCGAGACCGAGCCCGCTCTTCTTGCTGCTTTCGCCCGCACTCTGACCGTTCAGGCGAGCAAGAAGCGCTGCCGCCTCCTCTTCGGAGGCCGACGAGCTGTTGAGCACCGTGAGCTCGGCCGAGCCCTGGTGTTCTGCGACCGACACGTTCACGACGGCGCCCGGGAAGGGCTCCACGGCTTCGAGCGCATTCTTGATGAGGTTCATCGCCACGAGTTCGAGCTCGAGGGGATCGGCCAAGCACTGCACGTCCGCTGGTGCTGCAATGGAAACAGCTGCATGCCAGCGGCCCGTGGTCTGGAGGTCTTTCAAGGCCTTCTGCGCTGCCTCCACGAGACTCACGGCCTCGCGCACGGGTGTCTCGGACTTCGCGTAGGCGCGCACGCGGTTCACGATGGCGTCGGCCCGAGCCGTCTGGGCTTCGAGCTTCACGGCGATCGCCTCGAGCTTCGCGGGGTCGAGCGTCCCCGTCTTCAGAAGGCGCTTCAAGCCGAAGACGTAGAGCGAAATGGCGGCCAAGGGCTGGCGCATTTCGTGCGCGAAGATGGTGGAGAGCTGTCCCACTGCGCCCACGCGGCTCATGAGCTCCACGCGCTCGGTCGCGGCCTGAGCGCTCGCCTGCAGGCGTTTCTGCTCCTGGAGCGCCTCCTGCAGATGGGCCGTGCGGATGCGCACGAGCTGCGTCACGCGCACGCTGTGCAGCACGAGCCCGGCAACGAGCATGAGAAAGAGCACAATCCAGGGGCCGTATTCCTTCGCAACGCGCGAGAGCGTCCATTCGCGCAGGTAGGCGTAGGGGCCGATCTGAAGGTCGCGGAAGACCTTTTCGACCGAAGCGTAGTCGGTGGCGGCGCCCCAGTAGAGGCTCCGCTCCCGCGTGGGCGGCATCGAGAAAAGCGATCTCAGGATGCGGCGGGAGAGCTCCGGCTCAATCGCGGGCGTTGTCGCCACGGTCCACGAGGGATAGAGCGGCGTCGAGCGCATGCAGGCCTCCGGGCGCGCCTGCGGGTTTTCGGGGTCTGCCCCGCTGTCGAGCCGGTTGATCACCTTGAGCCTGCCGCGGTCTCCCGGATGGGCGGCCAGCCACTCTTCTACGTAGCAGAGTCGGAAGATGCCGACGTCCGCCTTGCCCGAGAGAATCATCGGGATGGCCGCGGCGAGCTTCTTGTCGTCGCCGAGATAGGTGCGCGACGCGAAGAGCTTTTCGGGATCGAGCCCGGCCTGCAGGATTTCGCGCTCGGCGAGCTGCCTGCCCGTAAAGGCCGTGGGCGACGAAAGCACGAGCCTCGTCCCCTTCAGGTCCGAGAGCTTCTTCAAATCCTTGCGGTCGGCCGAGACCACGATGGTCGAGCCGTCGTTGTGGTTGGGATCGGGATAGTCCTTCGACGCCACGGTGGCTGCGGCCTGAGCACCGTAGTGCTGCATGCGGACGTAGAACCCGGAGCTCGAAAGAAAAAGGTCGACCTGCCGCTCGCGGATCGCGAAGGCGAGCTCGGCGAGCGTATAGGTGGAGACCTCGACGTTCTCCGCGCCGAACGCGCCCTTCAGGGCCCCGATCGTCGCGTCGACGATGGGCTCGTAGGGCGCCGGTCGCACGAATTTGACGACGCCTACCTTGAGAGGCAGGTGCTTTTCGGGGAATTCGGCCGAGTAGCTCGCCGCCGTCACGGCGTCCGCACCGGCCTCGCCGTCAGGATCGGGAAGCGCCGCCTGCGGGCCTGAAGCTGCAAGGACCCCGGCAAGAAAAAGCGCGGTCAATGCCGCCGAAAGCTTCCGGCGGCGTGCGGTTGTGCTTGACTTCATGGCGGGCTCCTCCTTTTCGGATCAGGACCTCAGGGCGCAGCCGTTCCCCCAGTGGTCTTCTTTGCGTCTTCTTCAGCGTCCTGCTGAGCGTACTCGACGGCTTCCGCAATGTCGACCGCCACCACGCGGCTGACGCCCGCCTCCTTCATCGTCACGCCGATGAGCGCGTTGGCGTACTCCATCGTCACGCGGTGGTGCGTGATGATGAGGAACTGCGTGTTGGCGCTCATCTCCGTGCAAAGGCGCGCAAGACGCCCCTGGTTGGCTTCGTCGAGCGGCGCGTCGACTTCGTCCAAGAGGCAGAAGGGCGCGGGGTTGAGCTTGAACATCGCGAAGACGAGCGCCGTTGCGGTAAGCGCCTGCTCGCCGCCCGAAAGGAGGCGCACGGTCTGATTGCGCTTTCCCGGCGGCTGCGCGGTGACTTCGACGCCGGCGGAGAGAATCTCGTCGCCCTCCATCCGAAGGGCCGCCCGACCGCCGCCGAAGAGGCCGCGGAAGGTCTCGTTGAACTCAACATTCACCTTCTCGAACGTTTCCCGCATGCGCGCGCGGGTTTCGCTGTCGATGCGACGGATGGCGGCTTCAAGCGTTTCAATCGCCTGACGCAGGTCGGCCATCTGGGCTTCGGCAAGCTTCACGGCCTCTTCGGCCGCCTGCAGATGCGCGAGCGCCGCGTGATTGACGGGCCCGAGAGCTGCAATCTCGTTCATGAGGCGCGTCACTTCGTTTCTCACCGCATTGGCCTTGACGCCTCGCTCCTGAGCGAGCGCCGCCATGGCCGTCCAGTCGGCGCCCAATTCTTCGAGGCGCCCGGTGAACTGTCCGAGGAGCCCCGCCTTCTGCTCGGCCTCAACGCGCAGGCGGCTCACCTCCTCCGTAAGCGGAAGAATCGAGTCGCCCAGCGCCTTCAGGTGCTTCTGATGGTCTTCGCGCTTCGTGCGGGCGGCTTCGAGCGCTGCGAGCGCGTCGGCCAGGGCCTTCTCGAGCTTTGCATTCTTTTCGAGCAGCTCGGCCGTGCCGCTCTTCAACTTTTCGTCCTCCTGCGCCTGGAGAACAGCATTCCATTCGGCGATGCGCTTCAATTCGCGCTCGATGTCGGCCTTGGCCGCGGCCAGACGGCGCTCGGCCTCGACCTTTGCTTCGCGGGCCTGCTGCGCTTCGAGCTTCTTCATCGCCTGGCGGTGAATCGATTCGGCGGCATCGCGCCGCAGATTGATGAGCTTGTCGTGGATGCGGTTGTGAACGGTCGCAGCGTCCCCTGCGCGCTTCTGCGCGGCTTCAAGGGACTCCGTCTTCGACTCCACCATCGCGAGCGCCGCTTCCGTGCGTTCTTCCGCCGCGCGGGACTCTTCGAGCATCTCCTCGCGGGAGCGCTTCAGATCCGCTTCGCGGCGCTGCCAGGCCTCCCAGGCGCTCTTAGCTTCGCGTTCTTCAAGCATGAGCTTGGCCGCACGGCGCTCGGCCTCCACGGCGTCACGGGAGAGCGCTTCGGCCTTGGCGCGCGCAGCGGCCTCCGACTTCTGCTGCGCCGTGCGCAGATCGTCGGCTTTGGCGGTTGCATCATCGAGCGCTTCGACCTGGTGCGTGAGTTCGGCGATTTCGCGCTCGCGCGACAGGAGCGCGAGACGCGGGTCTTCGGCCGCCCAGAAGGTAACCGTTGCGGCAGTGACGATGTCGCCCCGGGGCGTCACGATCGCGCAGCCTTCGGGGATGCTCTCTCGGGCGGCGAGCGCAGCTTCGAGCGACTCGGCCGTGCCGACGTTGAGCGTCCACGCATCAGCGGCCGATGCCGCCGCGAGGTTCTTGGTCCGAATCTCGGCGCGAAGGCGCGGGGCCTTCCAATCGGGATGAGGCGCGGGTGAAGCCGCTGCGGGCGCCGCAAAGGAAAGCCTCGCGGGCGGGCGGTTCTTGTCGGCTGCAAACCCGGAAGCCGACCGGAGATCACGCAGAAGAAACGCCCGCGCGCGGTGCTCGAGCACGGCTTCAAGCGCCGTCACCCACTTGTCGTCGACGTCGATCTCATGAATGAATTCGGGAAGGCCATCCAACCCCTGGCTTTCGAGCCATTCGGTGAGGTTGTCGGATTCAAGCGCCTTCTTCTGCACGGCTTCGAGGGTTTCGAGCCGAGCGCGGAGCGCCTTCACCTGCGAGAGCGCCGCAAAGTAGGCCTCGTTCGCCGTCTGCGCGCGTTCGCGGGCTTCTTCGGCAGCCGCCGCGGCTTCTTCGCGTTGGGTGGCGGTCTCTTCCTGGATCTCGCGGGCTTCCGCGAGCGCTTCGGCGAGTTCGGCGAGCTTTTCTTCGTCGGGACGTGCCGATTCATCGTCGGCATTGACCGCGAGGCGCGAGAGGCGCTTCTCGATTTCAGCGGTTCGCTCGCGCGCAGACTTGAGGCCGGCTTCAGCGACCTCCACTTCGGTGCGGGCGCGGGCGAGCTGATTCGCCGCCGATTCGGCGCGCATGCGGGCGTCTTCTTCAACCCCTTCCGCGGCTTCCAATGCTTCGTCGCGCGAAGCGTTCTGCTCGTCCAATTCCTCGAGCTCGGCCGAGAGGCGCTCCGTCTTTTTGTCCGTTTCCTCAATGCGAAGCTTGAGCTCCTCGACGAGCGCCGTCTTCTCCTTGAGCGCAGCCTGCGCGTCGGCAAGCCCCCGTTCGGCAGAGCGGCGGCGCTCCACGAGCGTATTCATTTCGCCTTCGAGCCTCGCGAGCTCCTTTTCGCTTTCACGGAAGGCGTCGGAAGCATTCCTGTGGGCGGCGTCGGCCGTGCGTTCGGCTTCAATGAAGCCGTCGGTCGCGCCTTCGAGCGTCTCGAGCTCTCGGCGCTTCGCAGCGATGTCGTTCTCGATCTTCGCAATGGTCGCGCGGGCGGCGTCCGAGGCCTTGCGGGCCTCTTCGTACTGGAGGAAGTACCAGAGCGACTCGCCCTCGAGCTTTCTGCGGTTCAATTCCTGCCAGCGGCTTGCCGTCTCGGCTTCTGCACGCAGGCGCGAGATCTCTTCGGCGCGCACGGCCTGAAGGTCTGCGGCGCGCTCGAGGTTCTCGCGGGTGGTCTTGAGGTGATTCTCCGTTTCGCGGCGCCGCTCCTTATAGAGTGAGACGCCCGCGGCCTCTTCGAGGTAGACGCGCAGCTCCTCGGGCTTCGCGCGGATGAAGCTCGCGATCATCCCCTGCGAGATGATCGCGTAGCTCCTCGCGCCCAGGCCCGTCCCCATGAAGATCTCCTGGACGTCGCGGCGGCGCACCTGCTGATGGTTGATGTAGTAGGCCGACGCCCCGTCCTTCGTGACCACGCGGCGCACGGACAGCTCTTCGTACTGCCCCCAGGGGCCCTTCACCTGGTGGTCGGAATTGTCGAGCACGAGCTCGACGCTCGCGCGCCCCAAGGGCGCTCGGCCGGTCGAGCCCGCGAAGATCAGCTCGCTCATCGAGCTCGAGCCGCGCAGCTCGCCGATGCGGCCTTCGCCAAGCACCCAACGCACGGCGTCGATGATGTTGGACTTGCCGCAGCCGTTCGGGCCCACGATCCCGATCAAGGGGTCGCGCAGCTCGATCACGACGGGGTCTGCAAAGCTCTTGAAGCCGGCGATTTTGATTTGACGAAGGCGCAAGGTCGGGCTCTGAAGTAGTGAATAGTGAAGTGCGGCGCGAAGAAGCTTGGCTCTTTCCGGCGCCGCCGACGGGCGCTCGCATTTTAGCGGGCTCTGCGGCCCAACTCGGCTTGATGCCGAGAGTGAACGCCGCATGCAAAGCGGGCGCAGCCCGAAGCCTCCTTATAATGCGGGCACTCATTAAATTCAGACGCCGCCCAGAGAGTCCTCAGAGGGCTGCCGCGCCGCCCGCAGCTCCATTCCGGCACCGTTCTCTGCCTCTCGAACCCGCGTCTTTCCGGAACGAATCAACATGTACGAAATCGCGCCGCTTCTCGACGATCCCATCCACAACCTCAAGACCATCCGCGACCTCTACCGCTGGGCCGTCACGGAGCTTGAATCCGCCGATCTCACCTACGGGCACGGCTCGCCCTCGGCGATGGAGGATGCGTCCTTCCTCATCTGCCGGTCGTTGAAGCTCCCCTTCGAGAACTTCGAGATGTTCCTCGACGCCGCGCTCACTCACACTGAGCTCGTGCGCCTCGTGCACCTCATCGACCGCCGCGTGCACGACAAGACGCCGACGGCCTACCTTCTGAAGGAAGCCTGGCTCACCGAGCACCGCTTCTACATCGACGAGCGCGCGCTCATTCCACGCTCCTACATCGCCGAGCTCCTTGAAGAAGACCTCGCGCCCTGGGTGGCCGATCCGGACGCCGTCGAATCCGTCCTCGACCTCTGCACGGGGTCGGGGTGTCTTGCGATTCTCGCCCAGGGGTGCTTCCCCAACGCCAAGGTGACGGGCTCGGACATTTCGCCCGCTGCGCTTGAGGTCGCCAAGATCAACCGCCGCGACTACGACATGGATGAGACGCTCGAGCTCGTTCAGGGCAACCTCTTCGAGAACCTCCAGGGCCGCCGCTTCGACGTCATCATCTCCAACCCGCCCTACGTCACGACCGCTTCGATGGAGCGTCTGCCGAGCGAATACCGCCACGAGCCCGCGCTCGCTTTGGAAGCAGGCGAAGACGGCATGGACGTCGTCCGTCATATCCTCGCCGAGGCCGCCGATCATCTGACGGAAGAGGGCTTCATCGTGGTCGAGGTGGGCGACGGGCTCGAAGCCGTGGAAGCGGCCTTCCCGGGCCTTCCCATCACGTGGCTCTCCGTTTCGGGCGGCGACGACCAGGTGTTCCTCACCCACCGCGCCGACCTCGAGGCGTACTTCAAGAACCAGCACTGACCTTCACTAGGGGCGTGCGGGAGCCTGCTTGAGGCTCCCGCACGCCCCTCAAGATCCCCGCACATGCTTCGACTTCTCAACCTCGCGCTCATGCGCGGGACCAGGCTTCTCTACTCCCACGCCAACCTCATCGCCTCGCCCGGCGAGCGCATCGGCTTGGTCGGCCCCAACGGGTGCGGCAAGTCCACGCTCTTTGCGGCCATCCTCGGCGACCTCTCGCCCGAAGAAGGCGACATTGAAACGCCCCCGCACGAGCGCATCGCGCACGTCGCGCAGAGCTTCACCGTCGAGGACATCACCTGCATCGACTGCGTGCTCTCGGGCCACGCGCCCCTGATCGCGGCGCGCGAGAACCTGAAGCGCGCCGAAGCTTCGGGCGACGAAATGGAGCTAGCGGCCGCGCACAGCGAATTGGCGGAAGTGAACGAAGGCGCCGTGGTGGCGCAGGCGAAGACCATTCTCGCCGGCCTCGGCTTCTCCGAAGCCGACTGCGGCCGCATGGTGCACGACTTCTCGGGCGGCTGGCGCAACCGCATTCAGCTCGCGCGCGCCCTGATGCGCCCGGCGGACCTGCTTCTTCTCGACGAACCGACCAACCACCTCGACATCGACTCGCTCATCTGGCTCGAGAATTGGCTCAAGCGCGTTGAGGCGACCGTGGTCATCATCTCCCACGACCGCGAATTCCTCGACCGCGCCGTGAGCACGATCTGGTCGGTCGAGGACGGCACCGTCTGCCGCTACGCCGGCAACTACTCGCAGTTCGAGCTCGCCCGCATCGAAAAGCTCCGCGCGCA
>Cebus_capucinus_imitator_PRJNA485217_SSR105__coassemble_386_pt1 | contig 20098 bp, 21 predicted proteins | sample Cebus_capucinus_imitator_PRJNA485217_SSR105__metabat2_low_PE_013 | metagenome-assembled genome bin Cebus_capucinus_imitator_PRJNA485217_SSR105 | reverse complement strand
ACGTCCGGTGGTGTGGGAGGGGATGAGGTGCAAACCTCATCCTCTACCCGATTCTACGCCTCTACGACCAACGCCATGTCCATCACAGCAGACCAACTCGTCGTCGCCGTCTCTTCGCGCGCGCTCTTCGACCTAGAGAAGGAGCATCAGCTCTTTGAAGCAGAGGGCTACGACGCTTTCCGCGATTATCAGGTGGCCCACTGCGACGATCCCCTCAAGCCCGGCGTCGCCTTCCCCTTCGTCAAGCGCCTGATCGGCCTGAACGAGTACTTCCCCGACCTCGAACCCTTCCGCGTCGTAGCGCTCTCCCGCAATTCTCCCGTGACGGCCAGGCGCTTCTTCAATTCCTGCAGGCACTACAACCTGCCCATCAACGCAGGCGCCTTCACTTCCGGGCAATCCACGCTGCCCTACATCTCCGCCTTCCGCGTATCCCTCTTTCTCTCTGCCAACGCTCAAAACGTCACCCGCGCCATCGATGCGGGCCTCCCCGGAGGCCTTGTACTGCCCGGGCAGATGCTCGACGCTGACGAGGACGACAAGACGCTGAGAATTGCCTTCGACTTCGACGGCGTGCTCGCAGACGACGTTGCGGAGCGCGAGTATCAGGAGCAGGGACTCAAGGCCTTCCAGAAGCTCGAATTCGAAAATGCGCAGACGCCTCATGCCCCTGGTCCCTTGATGGATCTCTTCGCGAAGCTTTCCAAATTCCAGAGACTCGACTACGAGCGCCGCGGCAAGAGCGACCCCTACTTCAAGCCCGCCATCCGAATCTCCATCGTTACCTCTCGCGGTGCTCACAGCGAAGAACGCCTTGTAACGACACTCAAGACTTTCGGCATGAGCGCCGCTGAACTCTTTCTCATGGACGGCTTGGACAAGACGCCGATTCTCGAGGCCATTCGCCCCCACATCTTCTTCGATGATCAAGCGAGAAACCTCGAGGGTGTTCAAGCCAAGATTCCTAGTGTTCTGGTCCCGTTTGGCATTAATAATGAAAGAAAATCAAACGGTTAAGTAAAACAATTCACAGTATCACACCGATAATTCACAAGGTTATCCACAGTTTGTGGCAAGCCGTGGGTGAAGCTGACAAGTCCATCCTAAAGAACCTACGTAGATTAAACCTTTACTGCTCTAAAGGCTCCTCTGGATGGACTTTTCCTTTTCCACACAAGTCCCTACTTGTTCATATCTTTTATATATAAATTTAGTAGTAGTCGTAGTAGGTGAATAACTTTTCTGTGGATAACCCATTTTTTGCTATAATTTTCAACTAGTTCCCTACTAAGTTTTCCTGTGGACAGCTATCTGAATCCCCTGTGGAAAAGATGGGATAGATGTTGAGCAACTTTGGCTCCGAATCGAGCCGGCGCCAAGTTGTCCACATTTCATCCACGAAACGAAAAAGTTGCCCACAGGACTTATCCACACAAGCGACAGCAAAAATGCTGTCAATTTTTATGTCCGCCGCACCTTCCCTTCTGCCATGGTTTGCCCCCAAGCTTTCGCGTCCAATGATGGGCGTGCTCAACAGCCTCGGGCATGAGATGCACTACTCTCGAGGCGAGGTGCTCTACGAGTCGCCGGGCTTTTTTCGTCCTCTGATGCTTGTTCGTCAGGGAGTCGTTGCCCGAGCACTGATGGATCCAGTTCATGCTGATCCGCTTCTTGTCTCGCTAAGCGGACCTCGAGCACTCTGCGGCAGCTGCGAGACGCTTTATGTTCAGGATCGAATGGTGCGGCGGCATTGGTGCATGACGGCTGTCGATGTCCATGTCGTGAACGCCGACCTGCTTCTGAGGATCTGTGACCAGAATCCGCTTTGGCAGCGGGAGCTCAGCAACTATTCGGCCATCTGCGCGCTGAGCGATCGACTCGGCATGCTTGTCGCCCACGCTACGTCTCTTGAAGAACGCCTCGGCGTGCTGATGATCGCTTCGTCGCTTTCTACGGATGCGGAGTTCCTAGATCGGTTTCGGGACGCGTCCGTAGAGTGGGTGCCGATGCCGCTGCTTCCGTCGATGCATGTCGCCAAGGCGCTTCTTTCGGCAAATCATTCGAAAATCCGCTCCGTGCTCCGCAAATGGGTGGAGGAAGACGTGCTTCGCTGGCGCTCGCACAAGCTTCTACTCTCCCGCCCGCGGTTTGCCGCTTTCTGGAACAAGGTGGAGCCCGTGCTCCGCACCACCGCGGCGGCCGAACCTGCAGCATTCCCGGCGAGGATGCCCGTGCGTGATCTTGAACTGCCCGTCGGTCCCTGAAGCACCAGGCGCCTCGAGACGGCTAGACTCAACGTATTTCCTTTTTTTCTGAAGAGAGCTCCCATGACTTCTCTTGCTATCCTGCGCCGCCCGGCATTGGCCGGAGGTCTCTGCGCAGCCGCCGTGCTGCTGAGCGGCTGCATTGCGCCGCTCGTGATCGGCGGCGCTGCCGTAACAACCACCACTGTCATGACGGACCGGCGCACGGCCGGCACGATCGTGAGCGACGAAGTCGTTGAAAAGCGCATCGCCCACGACGCGTCTCAGGCACTCCAGGGACGCTCCTATCATCTCAATGTAACGGCCTATGAAGGCCGCGTCCTGCTTTCGGGCGAAGTCACTTCTCTCGACGATCGCCGACGCATCGAATCCATTGCTGCGTCGAGTCAGGACGTGCAGGGCGTGGTGAACGAACTCGCCGTCATGGATCCATCGTCGGCCTCTACGCGGCTTTCCGACACGATGATTGCGGCCAAGGTGCGAACAGCCATCATCGGCAACAGCTCCATTTCGCTCAACCAGATGAAGGTGGCCGTCGAGCGCGGAATTGTCTATTTGATGGGCGTAGTTACCCGTGAAGAGGCGCAGGCTGCGGCTCAGACTGCCGCCAAGGTTTCCGGCGTGGAGAAGGTGGTGACGTGCTTCTCGATTGCAACTCGGGAAGAAATCAATCGTCGAATGAAGGACCTTGAACAGAGCAAGGCATCTGAATGAAAAAGCGCCCGGAGGCCGATGGAGCCGTCCGGGCGTTTTTGGCTGAATAGGGCCGGCGTTACTTCAGCATGTCGCTGAGCGTCAGGCTCATCAGGATGGACTGCGAAATGGCGCCTGCGGCGAAAAGCAGCGAGAAGCGCCCTTCGAGCTGAACGCAGCCGAACATCACCTTGTTCAAGGCTTCGTGCTGGAATCGGCGAAGCTGCTGCGACACGCGCATCGCCAGCGGCAGGCTGAGGATGACGAGGAAGTAGGGCCAGCGGCTGATGTCCGCGAAAACCATCAGAACAATGAGTCCGTAGGGAACAAGCAGAAGCGCATCGAAGAAGTGCAGGAATCGGCGCTCTCCTGCCACGACGGCGAGCGTTCTGCGGCCGACGCTCTCGTCGTGCTCTCGGTCGCGGAAGTTGTTGACTGCCAGAACGCCGGAAGCAATCGAGCCGAGCGCGGCGCCGAGCAGCACGCTGTTGAGGGTGATCTCTGCTGTCTGCAGATAGTAGGTGCCGCAGACGGCCGTGAGGCCGAAAAAGATAAGCACCATGATTTCGCCGAAGGGCGTATAGGCAATCGGCTTCGGGCCTCCCATGTAGCAGTAGGCGGCAGCAAGCGATGCCAGTCCCACCCATGCGAAGGGCCAACCCCCGAAGTAGATGAGGACGGCCGTATTGAGGAGCGCCAGCACGGCGCCGATTCTGACGGCCCATTCCGCCGCCCGAATGCTGATCCATCCCATCGTGGTGGCGCGCGGCAGTCCTCGGCGGTTGCCGGTTTCCGCCTTGCGCTTGCTGTAGCCGAGGTCGTTCTCCATGTTGGAGACGGCCTGCATCAGCACGGCGATCGTGAGTGTGAAGAAAGCAACGACGGGCGAAAAGGCACGTGCTTCGGCCCAGGCGAGCGAGAGCGCCGCAATGACGGGTGCGGCGGCGAGAAGCCAGGTCTTGGGGCGCGTGAAGGCAAGCCAGGCGCCGATGAGGCCGGGATAGTCGGGAGAGGCCGGCTGAGCGGAATCGTTCGGGCGGTGGAGTTCAGACATTTAGAGAACGATCTTGACCATGGGATGTGAGGTGTAGGCGCGGTAGAGGTCGTCGAGCTGCTCCTTCGAGTGCGCTTCAATTTCAACCGTCACGGACATGTACTTGCGGGTGCGCGAATATTCCACCGTCGTCTTCGAGTCGTCGAAGTCTTCGCAGTGCATGCGGGCAATGTCGGCTACGACCTTCGGGAAGGTCGGATCGGCAAGGCCCATTACCTTGATGGGAAAGTCCATCGGAAACTTCATCAGGGATTCAGCTTCGTCTACGGCCTGTTCAAGTTTTTCTTCAGTCATCTTTATATCGTTTGTGATGCAGGGGGGATTGCGAGAGCGCGAGGCGCACGGTGTCTTTGAACCGCGTCCAGAAGCCGCCTTCGTCGACGTCGGCCTGCGCCGTAAGGGGAACTTCCTGCGCGAGCTTCATGTCGGCGTAGATCCGCAGCGTCCCAACACGTTCGCCCGCCTTGATGGGGGCGATGATGGGAGAGGCGTACTGCACGCGGATTTCAAGGGCGCCGGACCCCGCAGTGAGCATCTGCTCGGTCGTCATGGTGACGAACACCGTTTGCGGCACGGCGGCGCGGACTTCCGGCGCCGCACCCTTATATATGGGGATGCTTGCAACAAAATCACCGGCTGAATAGATCTTGAGCGTTTCATAGTCCCGGTAGCCTCTCAGAAGAAGCGAAGAGATCTCTTCGCGCAGCGCTTCGGGCGTGCTGCTCTCGAGCGAGACGGCAAGAAGTCTGCGCAGGCGCTCGTCCGTGCCTTTTGGGTTTTCCGAAAGAATGGCGGCAGATTGTCTTTCCGGGGCGACATAGATGCCCGTAATGGCCGGACTGCGCTCCAGGAAACTGTTTGTTGTGCGGAGCATCTTGCCGTCGGGGAGCTCAAACGAATGCTCCGCACCCCAAAGGCGGGCAACGGCATGCCGTTCGTAGAGTTCAGAAGCAAGGAGGGCAATATCCGCAGCCGTGCTGACGCAGCGGCCGCACGGATAGCTGAATTCTGAGGACTTCATGCCGAGTTGGTCGGCGGCATCTCTGACGATTCGGGAGAAGTCCTCTGTGGCGAGGCCGAGCGCTCCCGGCAGAGCTTCAAGCGCCGCTTGGTCTCCCGTCATCAGAAGGCCCTTGAGGAGATCTGCGAGTGGAATATCCGCGCCTCCCCAGGGATTCTGCACGGGGTTGAAAAGCTTTCGTTTGGAGCTGTCTTGCTGAAGCGTCTCCAAAGCGGCATAAACCGACATCAGGGGGAGCATGTCGGAGGCGTCGGCAGGCTCATTCGGAGCACCGGCAAGAATCGTCTGGCCGCTTTCAAGATCCGCAAGAACGGATTGGGCCGGTGAGGCCGTAGGCAGGATGAACAGCGTCAGAAGAAGTAGGAAAAGCCTGAGCATGCGGAAGGCGGCGTGGTGGGAGCTGCTTGGAATTCCGAACGACTGTGCCACAATGTGGAGCCGCGTTGGGAAAAAGATCGAATTTTAGCAAGCATCCCGCCGCGCTCACTCCGTATGGCAGATTCCAATTCTTGTTTCTCCGCTCTTAAATCCGCGCTTTCGCACGAAGTTGATCTTTACTGGACACCTGTCACCGGGTCCACGAATGACGACCTGAAGGCAAAAGCTCGAGCCGGCAGCTTCGAGCGGCCTTATCTTCTGGCTGCCGGCCGTCAGACGGCCGGCAGAGGCACCAGGGGGCGCGTCTGGCGCCGCGTAGGCCGGCAGCTTTCCTTTTCGCTTGGTATCCCGGTCGGCGTTGCGCTGCGCGCGTTGCCTCCTGGGCTCCTGAGCATTGCGGCGGCCTTGGGGACGGCTCGAGCATTGACGCAGGCTTCAAAGAGAAGCGTGTACGTCAAGTGGCCCAACGACATCTGGGCAGAGGGTGGCAAGGCCGGCGGAATTCTGCTTGAGTCCGTGCAGGATGATGCCGGACGCGCGAGCCTCGTGATCGGCGTTGGACTCAATCTTGAGGTGGACGAGCCCGGCTCGACGGGGAGCGGCTGGCCCATCAGAGCTCCCGATTTCCTTGTGAACCCTCAGGATCCGGAGATGCAGGGGGAGCTCCTCGCGATGGTGGTCGACCAAGTGCTTGAATCTTTTGAGAAGCTTGAAAAATGCGGCGCAGGTTGGATTCTCAAGCAGTGGCCGCTCTTTGATGCGTTCTATGGCTGCGAAGTGCTCTGGCGCGAGCTTGACGGCGAAGGCTCTGCCCGCGGCATTGACCGCGGGATCGACACGGACGGACACCTGGTCGTGGAACGCCGAGGCGCACCGGGATGCCGGATTCTATCCGGAGAGCTGGCATCTCTTTCCAACAATTGAGGTTGGTTGAATGAAAACACTTTTGGTTGATCTCGGCAATACGGCGCTTAAATGGGCTGTGCTCGGCAGCGAGCAGGAGCCCCACACGGTGGTGCATCGCGGCTCGCCAGAATCGCTCGGCGAGCTCTATGAAGCATGGCGGCGCGAAGCGCCAGATGCCGTTCTGGGCTGCACTGTGGCTGCGCCGCAGCTTGCCTTTGCTGCAACGAATTTCTTCAATTCCTACGGAATTCCGTGGCAATGGGTGCATTCGCAACCGGTCTTCGAGTGCCCGAATTGGGAGTTGAGAAACGAGTACAAATATCCTGAGCGCTTGGGTGCGGACCGCTGGTGCGCCGCCGTTGGCGTGATCGACTCAACGCCGGCGGAAGCTTTCCTCGTCGTGCAGATGGGCACGGCCACGACGGTGGACGCCGTGCTGCGCGAAGACGCGGGACGCTACGTCTTCTTGGGCGGACGCATTGCACCCGGTCCCACGATGATGCAACAGTCGCTCGTGAACGGCACGGCGGCGCTGCCGGGCGAGATCGGCGAATGGCAGAGCGAGCCTCGGGTGACGCAGGACGCCATCATTACGGGCATCCTGGACGCGCAGGCCGGACTCGTGAAACTAGCGCTCGATGAGCTCTCGCGCCATGTGTCCGATCCCAGCCAGATCAAGGTGGTCGTGGCTGGCGGATCCGCGAAATTCGCTCAGGCGCGGATGCGCAGCATCGTGCCCCAGATGGAGCTGAGGCACAACCTCGTGCTTTTGGGGCTTGCGGCGCTAGCACGAGCAAGAGGGTAATTCTGAAGGAGGCGTCTCATGCGTGCAGTTTTGGCGATTGCGGTGCTCGCGGCTTTGGGACTAGGCGGGTGGCTTTATATGGAAGCCGATCAGCCCGTGGAGCGCACTGTGCCCGCCTCCGCCGTCTCCATCATTCCGAATGCCGGGCGCCTTCGCGCCGAAGCGGCCTCGGAGCGGGCTGCGGAAGCTGCTCCCGAGCCGCTCCTCTCCGGCTCTGCCGCGGCTGCCAAGCAGGGCGTCGAGTCGGCAGAGATCAAAGCTGCTGCGGTCCCTGTTCCTGTACCAAAGCCCCTTGTGCTTGAGGATGCAGCTCGGGAGGGGATGGAGTCGGCTGCATGCCTGCGCTTCGGGCCTGTGGGAGAAGAGCGCCTGCCGGAGCTGAAGCGAGGGTTGGAGCGATCAGGGCTTTTGAGCAGAATGCTTCTTTCAGAGGTCGATGCCGCTGTTTATTCGGTCTATTGCGGTCCCTTCAACAACGAGGCGGCGGCACGAAAGGAGCTCAACCGCCTGGCGCTGCTTGGGCTTGAAGGCGGTCGGCTCGAAGAGCGCAAGTCTGGGTGGAGCGTGAAGATGGGCGAAACGAGAGTGCGCCTCAAGGCTCGGATGTGGGCCGAAGCGGCAGTGCGCGCCTGGAGCGTGAAGCATATTGCCGTGGAGGAGGAGCGTGAGTACCGAAAAGCTTTCAATCTGATCTTCCCGGGGCTTTCACCCCAGGAAAATCAGACGATTCGTCAAGCGCTTATCTTGAAGGGCGCAGATTTTTCAATCTGCGACTGAGTCTTCAGGGCTCGGGAACAGCCGAGAGCGCGGCGGCAAGCTCGGAAAGCATGGCGCGCGCCGCTTCGCGGCGCTGAGCGGTCTTAGCCGCATCAGCCTCACGCTGCTTCGGGCCCCAGGGGCATTCCGGGTACCAGCCGTCGTCGCGCCAACGGGCGACGAGATGCCAGTGCAGGTGCGGCACCATGTTGCCGAACTGCGCGAGGTTCATCTTGTCGGGCGAAAGCTTCGCGCGCATGACTTCTTCCGCAGCTTCGAGCAGCGCCCAGAGGTGAGTGCGGACTTTGGGGCCGAGCGCGCTCATTTCGGGGACGTGGTCGACGGCGACGATGCGGATGAAGCCCGGGAAATCATCCGAACCGGCGTCGAGCGCATAGAAATAGCGCCCGCGCCAGAATTCAGCCGGGTGCTTTGCCGTGCAGAGTTCGCAGTGCATGGTTGTCTCCTTCTAGTCCATGAGCCGCAGACGACCTTCTTCGTCTTCAACGATCCGGTAGTCCCACTTCTTGCGGCCCTGCATGTCTTCGAGCCAGGCGGCGTCGGGCTCGCCTAATTCGTCGAGCGCCCAGTTGATGTAGTTCTCAGCCTCGAAAGGCGTGGCGAAGTTGTCCTCTTCGCCGTCCTTCCAACGGACGATCACCTGTGTGACGCAGTCTCGGCGCATTTACTTCTCCTCGGGAACAGCAGCCGCAACGCGGGCGATCACCTCGGTGAGGCGCTCGACGCAGCTGAGCGGCAGGGATTCATTGGGGGCATGCGCGTTTTCGGCCGTGCCCAGAACGCCCGTATTGAGGAAGGACGCATTGGGGAATGTCGAGGCGAAATCGCGCATTGTGCCGATGCTTGCGCCTTCGAAGCAGAATTCAACAGGGTTGCCGAAGACGTCGATGCTCGCCTGATTGACGGCGTCCTTGAGCCACGGCGCGAGCGCCGGCGCATCGAAGCCGCCTTCGGCGCGCAGGTCGAAGACCGTCACTTTCGCATTGGAAGGAATGTTTTCGGTGACGGCCTTGACGGCAGCGTCGAGCGCCTTCTTGGCGTCAAGCCGCGGAGGCAGTCGGAAGGAGAGCGCAAGCGTTGTGCTCGAGCGCAGAAGCGCGCTGGCTTCCGACGTGCTCGGCAACCCGTCGGCGCCGAGAATCGAGAGCGAAGGCTCCCAGGTATTGCGCTTCATGGCTTCGAAGGGATCCGACGAGCGCGGCTCCGTACCGCCGGCATAGGGAAAGTCGACGGCGTGGCTCCCGACGATGTCGGCGCAGCGCTTGAGCGTCTCGTGGTGCTCCTCAGGGAGCTCAATGTGGAATTCATCGAGCTTGACGCGGCCGGTTGACGGGTCTTCGAGGCGGTCGAGGAGCTGGCGCATCACGGCAAAGGAGCTCGGCACGATGCCGCTTGCAATGCCCGAGTGCACGGGGTGCGTGAGCACTTCAACCTTGAGCTTGAAGCTCACGACGCCGCGCAGCGACTGCGTGAGCCACACGCGGCTGTAGTCGTGGATGCCGAGGTCGAGAATCGCGAGCACGCAGGGGTTGCCCGCACGGGGAGCAATGTCCTTCAAATACTGAGCAAGATCGGTCGAGCCCGACTCCTCGTCGGTTTCGAAGAGGCCGACGATGCGCGGATGCGGCGTGCCGGACGCCTCAAGCGCACGCACGGCGGTAAGCGCCGTGTAGAAGCTGTAGCCGTCGTCGGAGGAGCCGCGCCCGTAGAGACGCCCATCCTTTACGACCGGCGTCCAGGGGCCGAGCCCTTCGCTCCAGCCCTGCGTTTCGGGCTGTTTGTCGAAGTGGCCGTAGAAGAAGACGGGACGCCCGGAATGACCGCCCGAAGCGGGCAGATCGATGAAGAGCGCAGGCGGAATGCCCGGCTTCTCGAGCACGTCGAAGACGCCTTCGGGAAAGCGTTCGCGGCCCCAGGTCTGCGCTTGACGGACAGCGCGCAGGAGCTCTCCGCGGGATTCCCAGTCGGCGTCAAAGGCGCTGCTCTTCGAGGGAATGCGGATGAAGTTCTTCATAGCCTCGAGCGTTTCGCCCGCCCAGGCGTCATGGATGAATTGAGCAGTTGAAGTCATTTCCTATGTCTCGAAAGCAATGGGCGCAGAGGCAGGCCCCGAGCGCCTAAACGAATCCTATGCCTACTTCTGGATGCTGAAGGCCTGAACGCCCAGCTGCGCGCCGATCGTCTTCGAGAGCGCCGAGGCCGCTTCGCGGGTGAGGCCCTGCTCCATGACGACGCGCCAGAGCGAACCGTCCTTCACGATACGCGCGTTTTTGGGCGTTCCTGCCGCTGCAAGCACGGCCTGACAGTGCGCGGCCCAGCTGCGGGCATTGTCTTCAGAGGAGAAGCTCCCCACCTGGACGCCCCAGCCCGAATGAGGCTGGGAGATGCCTGCCGTCTGAGAGGGCGCGGGAGAAGGCGTCGTAAGCGGCGCCGTTGAGGACGCGAGCGTGCTCGAGCCGCTCGACGCCGTCTTCCAGCGGCCCGACCGGATGTCGTCCCACGTCAGGCGCTCCACCTCGACCTGAGCTGTGCCCGCCGACGAGTAGCCGAGCGTTTTGGCAGCCGAATAGGAGAGATCGATGATGCGTCCGTGCAGGAAGGGACCGCGGTCGTTCACGCGGACGATGATCGATTTGCCGTTGGCGAGGTTCGTCACGCGGGCATAGGACGGCAGCGGCATCGTGGGATGCGCCGCCGTGGGCTTATACATGTCGTAGATCTCGCCGATGGAGGTCTTGTTGCCGTGGAACTGCTTGCCGTACCAAGAGGCCGTGCCGCGCTGACGCATGGGCGCATCGGTCGTGATCGGCGTATAGCTCGTACCGAGGACCGTATAGGGGCGATTGGCCGCGGCTCGAAACGCTTCCACCTTGGGCGTGGCGCTGCCGCTTTCGACAAAGGCGCCGACCGTGGGCGGGCCGTCGTTTTCGTAGTAGGGCGAATTCGTGCTGCAGCCCGAAAGTGCGGCGATCGCCGCAGCGGCGGCCGCTGCGAGCAGGACGGTGCGCTTCGTCATGAAGGTCTCCGAGAAGTGTCAGTCCCTTGCGTCTACTGAGATGCTGAGCAGGATCCCCGTGCAGATGCCGAGGATGAGGAGCGCCGTGCCGCCGTAGCTCATGAAGGGCAGAGGCACCCCCACTACGGGCAGAATGCCGCTCACCATGCCGATGTTGACGAAGGAGTATGTGAAGAAGATGACGCCGATGGCCGCGGCGAGAAGCCGCGCATAGAGCGATTTGGCGCAGGCGGCGATGTAGAAGCTTCTCGCGACGAGGCTCAGGTAGAGAACGAGGAGCAGCACGCCGCCCACGAAGCCGAACTCCTCGCCGAAGACGGCGAAGATGAAGTCGGACGTTCTTTCCGGAATGAAGTCGAGGTGCGCTTGAGTGCCCTCCATCCAGCCCTTTCCCGAGAAGCCCCCCGAGCCGATGGCAATGAGCGCCTGCAGCGTGTGGAAGCCCTTGCCGAGAGGGTCGAGCGTCGGGTCTATCAGCGTGAGGATGCGCTCGCGCTGATAGTCGTGCAGCATCGTCCAGAGCACCGGCAGCATCGCCACCACGAGCGCGCAGCAGGCGGCGACGAGCTTCGCGCTGACGCCGGCAAAGAAGATGACGGCAAGCCCCGCGATCGACACCAGAATGGCCGTGCCGAGGTCGGGCTGCTTCAGAATGAAGCCGACGGGAATGGCAAGAAGCGCGAAGGCGAGGAAGTGGTCCCACCAGGCGCGCTGCTCGGAGCGCTTCCAGTAGTACCAGGCAAGCATCATCGGCACGGCGAGCTTCATAATCTCCGAGGGCTGGATGCGCACGCCCACATCGAGCCAGCGCGTAGCGCCCTTGACGGTGACGCCGAAGAGCTCTGTGGCTAGAAGCAACAGGCAGCCGCCTGCAAAAGCAATGAAAGAGACCTTGCGCACCCAACGGATCGGAATGAAGGAAACGCCCAGCATCGCCGCGAGCGCGACGACGATGTTGCGCATTTGGTCTTCAATGCGCCAGGGGAAGGAATAGCCCGCGGAAAAGAGCGTGATGAAGCCCACCGCGATGAGGCACGTCACGATGGTGAGGAGCATCAGATCGTAGCGGAGCACGCGGGCCGTCACCCAGCGGGCGGAGAGTCCGAGAAAACGTCGGCCGGCGTCCATCATGGCTTTTTCTCTCCAGAATTCTTGACGGCGATGAGCGGCACGCCCTTGGGCGGCGGCAGTCCCAGACTGTTTTCGCCCGTAAGCCAGTAGTCCATCAATTCCCTTGCAACCGGAGCTGCAGCTCGGGCGCCGAAGCCGCCGTTCTCAACCAGCACGGCCATGGCGATGCGGGGGTTCCGCGCCGGCGCAAAGGCGATGAAGAGCGCATGGTCAAGGTGGCGGCGGGCCACCTTCTTGGCATCCCACTTGTCGTCCTGCGCGATGCTGATGACCTGAGCCGTGCCGGTCTTGCCCGCTGCCGAATAGGGCGCTCCCTGGAAGACCTGGCGGGCCGTGCCCGTGCGGGTGACGTCCGTCATGCCGGCGATCACTACGTCGAGATTGGCGTCCTTGAGGGGAATGCGGCCGGCAGGCTCCGCATCCACCCGCGTCACTTCGCCCGTGATCGGGTTCTCAATGCGGTCGACCAGGTGCGGCGTCATGATGACGCCGCGGTTGGCAAGCGTGGCAGTCGCATGCGCGAGCTGCAGCAGCGTGAAGGCGTTGTAGCCCTGGCCGATGCCGAGCGACGGCGTGTCCCCCACATACCAAGGCTCCTTGATGCGCGACTCCTTCCAGGCGCGGTTGGGGAGAATGCCCGTCTGCTCTCCCACGAGGTCGATGCCGGTCTTCTGTCCGAACTTCCACTCCTTCATGAAGTCGTGGATCTTGTCGACGCCCAATTGCGTGGCAAGCCAGTAGTAGTAGATGTCCGACGAGACGGCAATCGACTTCCGGATGGAGAGCTTGCCCTTGGGCGAGCCCGTGACGTCTCGGAACTTGTGGTTGCCCACCTGAAAGACGCCCGTGTCGTTGAGCATGTAGTCGGCCGTTACGGCGCCGAGTTCGAGCCCGGCGAGCGCCATGAAGGGCTTGTAGGTCGACCCGATCGGGTAGATGCCGCGCATGGCGCGGTTGAGAAGCGGCTTTTCTTCGGCGGTGTTCAGGTAGGACCAGGATTCGGGATCGATGCCGCCGGGAAAGAGATTCGGATCGTAGGTGGGCAGCGACGCGAAGGCGAGAATCCGCCCAGTTTTGGGTTCGATCGCGATGACGCTGCCGGTCTTGCCCGCCATGGCTTTTTCCGCAACGCGCTGCAGATTGAGGTCGATCGTGAGCGTGAGATTCGCGCCCGGCTGAGCGCCCTCGAGTTCAAGCGTGCGCACGGGGCGCCCGCCCGCCGTAACCTCGAGCACCTCGTGACCGGGCGTGCCGTGAAGGATCTTCTCGTAGCTGCGCTCAAGCCCGACCTTGCCGATTTCGCGTTCGCCCTGGTAGAGCGCGAGGTCGCCCTCGGCATCGAGCCGCTTCTTGTCGCTCTGGGAGAGCGCGCCCACGTAGCCCATGAAGTGGCTGCCGACGGCGCCTTCCGGATAGACGCGGTGCTCCCTCTGGTTGAGTTCGACCCCTTGGAAGCGCCAGCTCTGCGCAGCGAAGACGGCTACTTCTTCGTCCGTGAGGTCCGTGCGGATCGGCACGCTGTCGTAGCGGTTGAAGTCTTCGCGCAGCCGCCGGTAGCGGCGGCGGTCGGCCTGCGTGATGGGAATGATTTCAGCGAGCCGGTCGATCAGCGTCTCCACGGGTTCGGCGATCTGAGAGGCCGTCACCTCGAGCGACCAGCTCAGGCGGTTGCCTGCGAGGAGCGTTCCGTTGCGGTCGAAGATCAGACCGCGCGAACCCTGGTTCGTGGTGGTCACCGTGCGGTTCTGCTCAGCCCGCTCGGCATAGAGGTCGGTGTTGAGGATCTGCAGCCAGGCCAAGCGCCCGGCGAGGATCAGAAAGCAGAAGGATACGAGCGCGAAGACGAAGACCAGCCGCCGGCGAAATGGACCGACGGACTCGTCTCGTTCCTTGAATTCGAGCGTCTCGAGCGCCATGCTTTATCCCCCTCCCCTGGTGCTCAGAGCGAGGATTTCAGGAGCGCTTTGGGAGCGAGAAGCTTCGTCCATGCGCCCCAGAGAAGCGCGCCGGTGAAGCTCGCGAGGAACCACTCCCAGCCGGGCCAGAGTCCGTCGAACCAGAGGCGCACGAGCATCACGAACGCTTGAGAGATGAGGAGCAGCGGCAGGATGTGCAGGCTCTGCCCCAGAAGATCGAAGCTCGGGAGCCTTCTGGAGAGCAGAAGCGTGAGCCAGCAGAGCGTCACGTAGGCAAGCGACTGTTGACCGAGCACCGTGCCGAAGATCGTGTCGGTGAGTATCCCGCAGACGAAGGCCGTGAGGAACCCGATGCGGGAGGGCTCCCTCAGCGTCCAGAAGACGATTGAAAGCGCCACGAAGTCGGGCGCCCAGAACTGTTCACCCAATGCAATGTTGAGGACGAAGGCGAGCAGGAACGTGAAAAAAATCCAGCTCTTTGAGGCCGGTCGTTCGATGCGGGCGTCGTCGCCGTCTGCAAGGCGCTTCTTGAAGAGGCCGCTCACTTCTGATTCCTCCGGTCCTTCTTGTCCGTCCGGCTCCTGCGCTCAAAGCGCTGCTGGGGCTGATCGGGCTTGGCGTCGAGCTCCGCGGTTGGGTGCGTATTGACGAGCACCACCGTGGCGAACTGCACGTCGGTGAGGTCGGCCGCGGCCTCGGCTTCAACGCGCCGATAAGCTTCGCCGGGCACGTAGGAGGAGCTCTTCACGATGGCGGCGAGAATGGCCTTGGGGTAGAGATGATCGAGCCCCGAGGTGACGAGTTCGTCGCCGGGCTGAAGATCCGCAGAAGGCTGCGCGAAGGCTACCGTGAGCGCGCCGCTGTCGCCCGTGCCGGCAAGAAGGAAGATCTGGCCCGTTCGGGAGTTGACGACGGAGAGCCTCGACGTGTGGTCGCTGATGAGGGTCACCTCGCTCTGGCGGCTCACCGTGCGCGACACCTGGCCGAGCACGCCGAAGGGGCCGATTACGGGCATGCCGACCTCCACGCCGTCGCGCGTGCCCGCGGCGATCTGGATGCGTCGGGAGAATGGATCCGCAGGACGCCCGATCACTTCGGTCGTGACGACGCGGTCGGTCGTGGCGGCGAGCGCGGAAACGAGGCGCCTCAGGTTTTCATTTTCCTGGCGCATCTCCTCCATGCGGGCGGCTTCGAGCTGCAGGAGCTGGTTCTCCTTCGTGAGGCGCAGCACCTCTTCGTTGAGCCTGCCCTTGCTCGTGAAGTAGCCGGCGCCCTTTTCAACGAGCTTGCCCGGCAGCTGCACGGCCTCCGTGAGCGGCGTGAGAAAGCTCGCAAGCGTGCTTCTGAAGTCGTCAAGCGCCCGCAGGCGGCCGTCCACGAGGATGACCGCCAGGGAGAGCATGAGAAAGAAGATGAAGCGCGCCCGGATCGACACGCCCTGACGAAAGAGCGGCGGAGCTCCGTATGTCATAAAGGGCCTCCTGCGGAGGCCGTCAGCCCGCGGCAAAGGCGGTGCGGAGCTTTTCCATGTTTTCGAGCGCGATGCCGCAGCCCTTCACCACGCAGTTGAGGGGCTCCTCGGCGACGTGCACGGGCAGACCCGTCTCTTCCTTGAGCAGGAGGTCGATGTCGCGCAGAAGCGCGCCGCCGCCCGTGAGCATCAGGCCGTGGTCGGCGATGTCGGCGCCGAGTTCCGGCGGCGTCTTCTCAAGAGCGTTCTTCACGGCGACCACGATCTGGTTGAGCGGCTCCGTGAGGGCTTCGAGCACTTCGTTCGAATGCACGGTGAAGGTGCGCGGCACGCCTTCGGCGATGTGGCGGCCCTTCACTTCAAGCTCGAGCATCTCCGAGCTCGGGAAGGCCGAGCCGATCTGCTTCTTGATGTATTCGGCCGTCGGCTCGCCGATCAGCATGCCGAAGTGGCGGCGGACGTAGTTGATGATCGCCTGATCGAACTTGTCGCCGCCCACGCGCAGCGACCCGGCGTACACCATGCCGCCGAGCGAAATGAGACCCACTTCAGTCGTGCCGCCGCCGATGTCGACCACGAGCGAGCCCGCGGCTTCGTTCACGGGAAGGCCCGCGCCGATGGCGGCCGCCATCGGCTCTTCAATGAGGAACACTTCGCTCGCACCCGCGGCAAGCGCGCTCTCCTTGATCGCGCGGCGTTCGACCTGAGTCGACCCGCACGGCACGCAGATGATGATCCGCGGGCTCGGCGCGAAGAGATGCGACGGATGCGCCATGCGGATGAACTGCTTGAGCATCTGCTCGGTCACCGTGAAGTCGGCGATGACGCCGTCCTTCATCGGGCGGATGGCGCTGATGTTGCCCGGCACGCGGCCGAGCATCTGCTTGGCTTCCCGGCCAACCGCGTGAATCGTGGTCTTGCCGTTGGGGCCTCCTTCCTGACGAATGGCGACGACGCTCGGTTCGTTGAGCACGATGCCCTTGCCGCGCATGTAGATGAGCGTATTGGCCGTGCCGAGGTCGATGGCGATGTCGTTGGAGAAGTAGTTGCGAAGGAAGCCGAACATGTTTTGTCTGATCCCGGGGGCGGTCGGAAGGCGCTGCGGCGCGCCGGAAACGGCGGATTTTGCGGGGAGTTTGGCCCCCGCAAGCACAATTTGACAATGATAAACTAACTCACCTTTTATAGGCGCCTCGTCCCGCCGGTACACCGGCCTCTGCATGGGTTTGTTACGGATTTTTCTTCGTTTTGCAGCAGACCCCGGGGCGGGGCTTTGCCGCTTTCATCCCTACACCGAAGACGTCAACTATGGCACTAAGCGCTGGCGACATCCGCCGCATTGCAGACCTGGGCCGCATCGGCATTTCCGAAGAGCAGATCACGGTCATGCAGGGCGAACTCAACGACATTTTTCAGATGATCGAGCAGATCCGCTCCGTCGACACGACGGGCGTGGAGCCCATGCCCAATCCCCATGACGGCGTCGAGCGCCTGCGCGCGGACGCCGCCACGGAAGGCGACAACCGAGCCGAGAACATGAAGAACGCTCCCGAGCAGTCCGAGGGCTACTTCCTCGTGCCGCAGGTGATCGAATAACCCGAGGAAGGAATCGTCATGGAAAACGCATTTGCCTCCGTTGCGGAGCTCTCCCGTCTTCTGCAGAACCGAGAAGTCTCCGCGGTCGAGCTCGCCCGCGGGTACCTCGAGCGCATTGAGGAGAAGAAGGCCCTGAACGCCTTCCTCGACGTTCGCCCGGAAGAAACGCTCAAGCAGGCTGAAGCCGCCGACCGCCGCATCGCCGACGGCACGGCCGGTCCGCTCACCGGCATTCCCATCGCACACAAGGACATCTTCGTCACGAAGGAATGGGCCTCGACCGCCGCGAGCCGCATGCTCGAAGGCTACATGAGCCCCTTTGACGCCACGGTCGTCCGTCAGCTGAAGGATGCCGGCATGGTGTGCCTGGGCAAGCTCAACTGCGACGAATTCGCCATGGGCTCGGGCAACGAAAATTCGGCCTACGGCCGCGTCTACAATCCTTGGGACGCCAACGCCGTTCCGGGCGGCTCCTCGGGCGGCTCCGCTGCCGCCGTAGCCGCCGGCCTCGCGCCGATCGTGACGGGCACCGACACGGGCGGCTCGATCCGCGAACCGGCCGCCTTCACGGGCGTCACGGGCCTGAAGCCCACTTACGGCCGTCCCTCGCGCCTCGGCATGATCGCCTTCGCTTCGTCGCTCGATACGGCGGGCCTTCTCGCGCACTCGGCCGAAGACTGTGCGGCCGTGCTCGGCTCCATGGTGGGCCACGACCCCTGGGATTCGACGAGCGTCGACATGCCCGCCGAAGACTTCACGCGCGACCTGCAGAAGCCCGTCAAGGGCATGCGCATCGGCGTGCCGCGCTCCTGGATGGGCGACGGCCTCGATCCTGAGGTCCGCCGCTCGATCGACGAAGTGCTCGACTTCTACCGCCGCGAAGGCGCTGAGATCGTCGACGTCGAGCTCAAGATGGCGCGCCTCGGCGTTCCCGTCTACTACGTCGTGGCCTGCGCTGAAGCGAGCTCCAACCTCTCGCGCTTCGACGGCGTCCGCTACGGTCACCGCGCGGCCGAGTACACCGACATCCTCGACATGATGAAGCGCTCGCGCGACGAAGGGTTCGGTCCTGAACCGAAGCGCCGCATCATGATCGGCACCTATGTGCTCTCGCACGGCTACTACGACGCCTACTACCTGAAGGCGCAGCGCGTCCGCCGCCTGATTTCCGAAGAGTTCCACGAGGTCTTCAAGACGGTCGATGCGATTGCGCTTCCGGTGACTACGGGCACGGCCTACGACTTCGGCGCCAACGCCGATCCGGTGTCGGCCTACCTGAGCGACCTCTATACGGTTCCGGCTTCGCTTGCGGGTCTCCCCGGCGTGGCGATGCCCTGCGGCATCCATTCGAATGGCCGTCCGATCGGCTTGCAGCTTCTCGGCGAACACTTCACCGAAGCTCGCCTTCTGCAGCTTGCCGCCTCCTGGCAGCGCGCCACGGACTGGCATCTGCGCCGTCCGGCCGGCTACTGATGCGCTCAACCCGAGATATAAGGATTCACAGAAATGGAATGGGAAGTTGTCATCGGGCTTGAGACGCACGTCCAGCTCGCCACCCAGTCGAAGATCTTTTCCGGCGCACCCTGCCACTTCGGCGACTCGCCGAACGTCAACGCCTGCTACATCGACCTTGCGCTCCCCGGAGCGCTCCCGGTGCTCAACCGCGGCGCCGTTGACCGCGCGATCCGCTTCGGCCTCGCGATCGGCGCGAAGGTCGCCAACCACTCGGTGTTCGACCGCAAGAACTACTTCTATCCGGACCTCCCCAAGGGCTATCAGATCAGCCAGTTTGAGCTCCCGATCGTCGTGGGCGGCCAGCTCACGTTTCCGGTGGAGCCCAAGTCGGGTGAGCCCTACATGAAGACCATCAACCTGACGCGCGCGCACCTTGAAGAAGATGCGGGCAAGTCGGTGCACGGCATCGTGACGGGGCATTCTGGCATCGATCTGAACCGCGCCGGCACGCCGCTTCTCGAAATCGTGACGGAGCCCGAGCTCCGCTCGGCCGAAGAGGCCGTGGGCTACGCCCGCGCGCTCCATGCGCTCGTCGTCTGGCTCGGCATCTCGAAGGGCAATATGCAGGAAGGCAACTTCCGCTGCGACGCCAACGTGTCCGTGCGTCCCAAGGGCGAAACGAAGTTCGGCACCCGCTGCGAGATCAAGAACCTCAACTCCTTCCGCTTCCTTGAAGAAGCCATCAACTACGAGGTCCAGCGTCAGATCGAGGTGATCGAAGACGGCGGCAAGATCGTGCAGGCCACGCGCCTCTACGACCCGGACCGCGGCGAAACGCGTCTGATGCGCACGAAGGAAGATTCGATGGACTACCGCTACTTCCCGGATCCTGATCTGCTGCCGCTCGAAGTGAGCGACGAGTGGATCGCCCAGGTGAAGAGCGACATGCCGGAGCTGCCGCAGGAAATGCGCGCTCGTCTGATGAAGGAATTCGGCCTCTCGGAATACGACGCCGGCATCCTCACTGGCGGCCGCGACATCGCCGACTACTACGTGGCCGTCGCTGAAGGCGTCGCCGACAAGAAGATCGCCGCCAACTGGGTGATGGGCGAAGTTGCCGCCGCGCTCAACCAGACTGAAGGCCTTACGTTCGCGACCGCACCCGTGACGCCTGCGCTCCTCGCTAAGCTGATCGGCCGCATCGCCGACGGCACGCTCTCCAACAAGGGTGCCCGCACGGTCTTCCAGGCGCTCTGGGCCGGCGAAGGCACTGACGTCGATCAGCTGATCGAGTCGAAGGGCCTGAAGCAGATTTCCGACACGGGCGCGCTCGAAGCGATCGTCGACGAAGTCATCGCCAAGAATCAGAAGTCCGTGGATGAATTCCGCGCCGGCAAGGAAAAGGCGCTCAATGCCCTGGTCGGCCAGTGCATGAAGGCCACGAAGGGCAAGGCCAACCCCGGTCAGCTCAATGCGCTTCTGCGCAAGCGCATCGCCGGCTGACAGGTCTTGACCTGAGATAAGAAAAGAGGCTCCGAACCGAAATCCGGAGCCTCTTTTTTATTGTGCGCCCGGCAGCGCACGTGTGTTTATGTGGTGAAAGTCCACTGTCCAC
>Cebus_capucinus_imitator_PRJNA485217_SSR105__coassemble_376_pt1 | contig 20463 bp, 14 predicted proteins | sample Cebus_capucinus_imitator_PRJNA485217_SSR105__metabat2_low_PE_013 | metagenome-assembled genome bin Cebus_capucinus_imitator_PRJNA485217_SSR105 | reverse complement strand
AGGGCGAAGCCGACGGATGCCTCGTGATCGACGACTTCGCGCACCACCCGACTGCTATTGAAGAGACGATCGCGGGCGTTCGCGGCCGCTGGCCGGGCAGAAGGCTTTTGGCTGTGCTCGAGCCCCGCAGCAACACGATGAAGCTCGGAACCATGAAGGATCGGTTGGCCGGCGCGCTCGCTCAGGCCGACCAGGTCTTCTGCTATGCGGGCCCGGGCGTCGCCTGGTCGCCCGAAGAGGCGCTCAAGGCGATAGGCGACCATGCATATGCGACGCACGACTTCGACGCGCTTCTCACGCATGTGCTCGAAGCCGCCCGTCCGGGAGACGTGATTCTCTGTATGAGCAACGGCGGCTTCGGCGGCATTCACGGCAAGCTCCTTGAGGGTCTCAAGAAGAAGGAGCTCGAGCATGCCTGATGCTCTGAAGTTGAGGCTCATCTACCTGCACGGCTTCCGGTCGTCGCCGGCTTCGGCCAAAGGGCGCGAACTCGCGGCCGCAGCCCGCGAATGGGGCGCGGACTTCTTCGCGCCCGACCTCAATCTGCCACCGCTTGAGGCCGACCGCGTGATCTGCGGACTCCTCGAGCCGCTCTCCGCAGCCGAGCGCCGCAGGACGCTCGTGACGGGCTCGAGCCTGGGCGGGTTCTACGCGCTTCGCGCCGCACGCCTCTTCGGGTGCCCTGCGGCCGCGGTGAACCCGTGCCTCACGCCCTGGGACTTCGTGCCCGATCAGGTAGGGCTCCAGACTATCTTCGGCACGGACCGCACCCTTCTGGTGGAGCCTTCGTTCGCCGACGACTTCCGCGCGCTGGCAAAAACCGCGCCGCCCGCGCCCGAGGATCCGGCCGATGCGCTTCTCCTCCTCTCGACGGCCGACGAGGTGCTCGATTGGCGTGCGGCCGACCGGGCCTTTCCGGAGAGCCCCAAGATCATCCTCTCGGGCGACGACCACCGCATGCAGCGCTTTGCCGAATGCCTCCCCGCCATGCGGGGATTCTTCGAGCGCCGCATGCGTTGACTCCAGGCCGGATGGTGCAAAATAGCGGCCTCATTTAAAACGCCACAACCCCAGAATCCGCGCCCGGGCGCGAATCAAAGAAGAACGAACGCGATGTATCTATATTTCGAAGACGACGGCGCCTTCAAGGCGGGAACAGTGCTGACGCAGGCGGGCAACGCCTATCAGGTGGAGCTCACGACAGGACGCAGAAGCAAGATCAAGGCTTCCCATGTCTTCTTCCCCTTTGAGTCGCCGAGCGCCTCGGAACTCATTGCGCGCATTCCCGATGCGGCGGCCGAGCTCGACCCGGCCTTCCTCTGGGAGGCGGCGCCCGATGAGGAGTTCAGCTTCAAGGACCTCGCCCGCGAGTATTGGGGCGAAGCGCCTTCTCCCGTGGATCTCGCGGCGCTCCTCACGGTGCTGCATGCCAATCCGGTCTACTTCTACCGCAAGGGCCGCGGCACCTACCGGAAGGCGCCGGCCGACATCCTCGCCCGCGCGCTCGAAGCGCTCGAGCGCAAGCGCCGTCTTGAAGAGCAGAAGAAGGCTTGGACGGCCGAGATGGTCGAAGGCAAGCTTCCCGAATCCATTGCCCGCCAGGCGCTCACGCTTCTCATCGCGCCCGACAAGAACAGCATCGAATGGAAGGCGCTTTCGGACGCCGCCGCCGAAACGCGCCAGACGCCTCTGCGCCTCATGCTCGAGCTCGGAGGCATCGCCTCCCCCTGGCGCTGGCACGTCGACAGCTTCTACGCGTCGAACTTCCCTCACGGACGCGGCTTCCCCGCGGGGCTCCCCGAAGCGCCTGAATGCAGCTGGGACGATCTTCCCATCGCCGACGTCGACGCCTTCTCGATCGACGACTCGACCACGACGGAAGTGGACGATGCGGCGAGCATCGAGCACCTTGAGGGCGGCATCACGCGCGTGGGCATCCACATCGCCGCGCCCGCGCTCATGATCGAAAAGGATTCCCCGATCGATGCGGTCGCGAAGACCCGTATGAGCACGGTGTACGCCCCCGGCCTCAAGACCACGATGCTCCCGGAGGGCTGGATCAAGGCGGCGTCCCTTGACGAGGGGCATCTCGTCCCCTGCCTCTCGCTCTATGCTTGGGTGAAGGACGACACGTTCGCGGTCGAGCGCACGGAAACGAGGCTCGAGCGCATTGCGCTCAAGGCGAACCTCCGCTACGACAAGATCGATGACCTGGTTACTGAAGAAGCCATTGCGGCCGACGCCCTCACGATTCCCTACGCGCATGAAATCGCCTGGCTCTGGCACTTCGCCAAGCGCCTGCAGCACGGACGCGAGGAAGTGCGCGGCCGCCCCGAGCCCACGGGCCGCGTCGACTGGTACTTTGCGCTTGAGGGCGAGGGCGAAGACGCCGTGATCCACGTGAAGGGCCGCCGCCGCGGCGCGCCCCTCGACCTGCTCGTTGCCGAACTCATGATCTTCGCGAACAGCACGTGGGGCCTCTGGCTCGAAGAGCACGGGACGCCGGGCATCTATCGCTCGCAGCGCATGGGGCGCGTGCGCATGAGCACGTCTCCGGGGCCGCACGACGGTTTGGGCGTCGAGCGCTATGCGTGGAGCACGTCGCCGCTGCGCCGCTACGTCGACCTTGTCAACCAGCGCCAGATGATCGCGGTGCTGCGCGGCGAGACGCCGCCCTACGGCCGCACGGACGTGGACCTCTTCACGATCGTGAGCCAGTTCGAGGCGATCTACGGCCTCTACGCTGACTTCCAGACGCGAATGGAGCGCTACTGGTCGCTGCGCTGGATCCTGCAGGAGAAGCTCGAGACGATCGAGGCGATCGCCGTCAAGGGCGATCTCGTTCGCATCGACGGGCTTCCCTTCATGCAGCGCGTGCCGGGGCTGCCCGAAGACCTTCCGCGCGGCCGCAAGGTCGAGCTGCGCATCCTCGACTGCGATCTGGTCGATCTCGTGATGGATTCGCGCCTCATCAAGGTGCTCGACGAGTCGCTCACCCCTGAAGAGGAAGAGGCGCTCGAAGAAAGCCTCGAAGAGTCTCAGGAGACCGCAGAGGCCGCGGAGGAAGCCAAGCAGGCTCAGGAGGCGGCTGCCGCTGAAGCGACGCAGGCCGAGCCCGCTTCCGTGCAGTAATCCGTCCGTCCGCACCGGGGAGCGGCCGTCTTCAGACCGCTCCCTTCAACTTTCGGCAGAGGCGCCGCGCATCAAATCGTGATAGCCTCACGGGCGACTGCGTCCTCTGCGGACGCAGACGACGTCAGGAGGTCCCGCCTGCTGGGGGCCTTCATTTCCTTTCACCCCATCCGTAGCCTCGTGCTGAGAGAGGTTGAGCGCCATGAACCGCGAAGACCAGACGAAAGCTCCTCACGAGGAGAACGCCGGCGCCCTGACGCTCGACTCGGATGAAGCGAGCCGCGCGCTTGCACGCGTTCAGCAGGTCCTTGACTCGGACGAAGACCGTGCGCGCGCCATGGAGCGTGCGCGCGAGAAGGCCGAGCGTGCCGCCAGAGCCAAGGCGGGCGGCAAGGACGCTCCCGAAGAGGAGAAGGACGACGACGCGAGACCGCTCACGCCCGAAGCCGCGCAGCAGCTGCGCGACATTCTGGAGCCGCTTCACCCCGCCGACATCGCCTGGGTGCTCGAAGCCCTGCCGCTCGACGACCGTCTCGCCGTCTGGAATCAGGTCCAGAGCGAATCGGACGGCGACATTCTTCTTGAAGTCAACGAGGGCGTCCGCGAAACCCTGATCGAGGCGATGGACCGCGACGAACTCGTCGACGCGGTCGAGACCCTCGACACCGACCAGATCGCCGACCTTGTCGATGATCTCCCGCCCGACGTCATGGCGGAGGTTCAGGAAGGGCTTTCGCACGAAGAGCGCGCTCAGCTGCGCGCCGCAATGTCCTACCCGGAAGAGTCGGTGGGCGCGCGCATGGACTTCGAGATGGTGTCGATCCGCGAGGAAGTGACGATCGACATGGTTCTGAGGTACCTGAGGCGCTTCAAGGAGCTTCCCGACCACATGGACCAGATCTTCGTGGTCGACCGCATGGGAAAGCTCAAGGGGGCGCTCGCCGTCTCGCAGATCCTCACGTCCGACCCGGCCAAGCAGGTGCGGCGCATCATGCAGACGGAGACCTTCACGCTCAACCCGCTCGACGATGCGAGCGACGCTGCGCAGGCGTTCGAGCGCTACGACCTCGTGAGCGCGGCCGTGGTGGACGAAACCGGCCGTCTGGTGGGGCGCCTGACCGTCAACGAAGTGGTCGACGTCATTCGCGAAGAGAGCGAAGAAGACGCCTTCAGCGCCGTGGGTCTGGACGATGAGCAGGACTTGTTCGGCAGCGTCTGGGACGCTGCCAAAAGCCGCTGGCTCTGGCTCGGCGTCAATCTCTGCACGGCGTTCTTTGCTTCCCGCGTGATTTCTGCCTTCGACGGCACGATCGAGCGCGTGGTGGCGCTCGCCGCCCTCATGCCCATCGTAGCCGGCATGGCCGGCAACTCGGGCAACCAGACGTTGACGCTTCTCGTCAGGTCGCTCGCAACCGGCCAGGTGACGCTTGCCAACACGATCGACATCTGGAAGAAGGAATTGTGCGTCGCGCTCATCAACGGCGTACTTTGGGGCGCCATCGCAGGCCTCTGCGCCTGGGGGCTTTATTGGGATTCCGATCAGGGGCAGATGCTCGGCGTCGTGATGGCGCTCGCGATGTTCCTCAACATCCTGCAGGGCGCGGCCGTCGGGCTAGCCGTGCCGCTCATCCTCAACAAGATGGGGCGCGACCCGGCCATGGGCGGATCGGTGCTCCTCACCTTCACGACCGACTCGGGTGGGTTCCTCATCTTCCTGGGGCTGGCTACGCTCTTCTTCACGTAGCGTATTTAAGATGTGGGCGAAACACCGATTCCTTTAGAGCTTCATGCTTAGGGCGACAGAGATGTTTAGCAAAAACACCTGCACCTTCATGATCAAATATGATGGGCCGGCACTTGAGGAAAATCTCATTGATGTGGCTTATCTAGCACCTGCCTTAATGGCGGTGTGCGACGCACTGTCGTCGTTGAACGAGTTGGTCAATAAAAACGAAGCCAAAGTCTCCCTGCAGGTGCGCGCCTTTAATAAGGGCTGCTTCATCATTGATTTTCAGGTTGCTCAAGACTTCTTGAATCAGATGGAGGCAATCTTTAGCAGCGGAGGCGTAACCGCTTACTGCAATGCTTATACGCTGCTTAGCAGCGTCGTAGAAATCCTGATGCTGAAGCGTTGGTTGGACGGGAGAAAGCCCGATGAGGTTGTGCGATCCAAAGATGGCACTCAAGTGACGCTCATACAAAACAATCAACAAATCACTATCAACTACTTTGCATTTGAGGGTTTCAACAGTCCGACGGTTAATGCGGCGTGCTCCAGAATTGCGGAGCCTCTTCGCGGCGAAGGTATTGATTCCGTAATGATTTCGGATGCTGATAAGGCGATTGAGGCTACTTTCTCGAAAGAGGATCTGGAGGCAATCTGCGCAGCAGCTCCCGAGAAAATCCTTACGAGCAACGTGTCGCGATCGATCGTGATGATTGAAACGGCGGCCTTCAAGGACAAGGCTAAATGGAGAGTCAAGATCGGTGAAGGAGCATCAGTTTTCGCATCCATTTCGGACAAGGCCTTCCTCGCCGATATCGATGCGGGGCGCGAGCGCTTCGGCAAGGGCGATGTGCTTCTTGTCGAGCTGGAATCCACTCAGATGCTCAGCAATGGAAAGCTGATCATCAAGCACGACATCAAGAAGGTGCTGCAGCATCGAACATCCGCAGAGCAGCTGACGCTCTTCTAACGGCATCAGACTGTATCGAGCCCTCTCGCAGGCTGCCAATCGGCGCTGAATTCGCAGTCAGCGCCGATGCCTGTCAATGTACAAAAGTCACAGGTCTCCGAAGAGACGCTTCAGATCGTCGATCGACTTCTTCGAAGCGGGCGTCTCCTCGTTGCTCTCCTTGGCGGAAATCTCATGCACGGAATAGACGTCCTCGATTTCGGACGCCCAGTATTCATGCGGCGCGCTCGAGTGCAGGAAGCGATCCGCGACTTCGGAGCCCACGTTTTCGGCGCGCAGCACCCGCTTGGTTTCAAACTCTACGTCGAGCCAGCGGCGGGAGCGGTCATAGCCGGCGGAAGCAATGCCGCCGCGATGAATGGGAATGCGCTTCATGAGGAGCCTCGCGAAAAGAGATCTCGGAGCATCATCCGCTCCGACAGCGGGAAAATTCTAGCCTTCGCTCGCCCGAATGGAGTAGGCGTTTGCAGTTCAGTCAGTCGACAGCTTTGAGGTAAACATATGTGCCGATCGCTTCAATTGACCTCTTCAATGCTCGCACGGGGCGAAAACTTCTGTTAACCTGCGGGCAAAACGACAATGCGGCGCACGTATAAACCCTAGTATGGGCGGCGCCGTCAAAAACAACTGCCACCCGTTTCCCGAGCGCTTGAAGCGGCTCGCGCGCCTTTCGACCCCGATAAGGAGAGGCGCTGTCGATCCTCCTTGGAGCTCTTTTCGTCTCAATGTCCCCGCAGAATTCCGACCTCTCTTCCTCCGATTCCAACCAGAAGACCTCCGGCATCTTCGGAAGCCTGCTGAACGGCCGCTTCTGGCCGATGGGCGCCGTGGGCGCTGCGGCAGTTGCTGCTGCGCTCTGGCTTTCTGCCGCCGGACTTTCCGGCCCGGCAGGGGAGCTGCTGCCCGCTGCCGAGGCTGAAGAAGAGGAAGGGGTCGCGATTGAAAACGCCGAGGTGCACGAGACTCTCGCACAGGTGCTCGAGCAGGAGGAAGCCAATGTCGTCGCCCTGGTCGAAGACTGGGAGCGCAAGCATCCGACCCCGGAAGTGGAGCATGTCGAGGTGGACCAGGCCTCGGAAGAGGGCGTAGCCACCTACATCAACCGCAGCTACCGCATCCCGATGGCCGAGGCCCGGCAGCTGACGGCCTGGGCGCTTGAGATCGGCCAGGGGTTCGACGTCGATCCGCTCCTCATCCTTTCGGTGGCAGCTACGGAATCAAGCTTCAACCCCAAGGCGAAGAACGGCTCTGGCGCAGAAGGCCTCATGCAGGTCATGACGCGCGTGCATGCCGAGAAGTTCAAGGCCTTCGGCGGTCCGGCGGCGGCGCTTGAGCCCTATCCCAACATGGTGGTGGGCGCGTCGATCCTCTCGCGCCTCATCGCGCGCACGGGGAGCGTCTCAAAGGGGCTGAAGTTCTACTACGGCGCGGGCAACAAGAAGAGCGACAACGGCTACTCGGCCAAGGTCTTCAAGGAACGCAGCCGCATGCTTGTAGCGGCTTCGGGCGACTCCGACCGGGCGGTGCAGCTCTCGCGCACGAAAAAGGCCGGCCCCGACTACAACGCCAAGCATCGCCCCACCAACCTGGGCTACGGCGAATGGACGCAGATCATCGAGGCCCGCGCGCAGGAGCACGGCAGCGTGAAGCAGCTCGCCGCCGACGGCGATGCGCCCGAAGAGAAGAGCGCGCCGGCCGAAAAGCCGCAGGAGGCGGCAGCCAGCTGAAGTCTTCAAGAACGCCGTTTCCGAAAGGGACGGCGTTCTCCATTTCAGGATGCGCGCGGGAAGTCGCCCGCAAGCGTCTGAGCCCAGACGGCGGCGGCCAGCCCCGCCGTTTCCGTGCGAAGCACGCGGGGCCCGATCAGAAGCGGCGACCAGCCGTGAGATTCGGCAAGCTCGATTTCCTTCTGCGAGAACCCGCCCTCGGGACCGACGGCGAAGACGACGGACTCGAGGCCCGGGACCATCTTCGAGACGGTGGAGGCTTCGGCGCCGGGCGCGAGCACGAACCGGAGGCTGCCTGAGAGCGTCTTGAAGCCCTCTTCAAGCGAGGAGACGGCCCGCACGGCCGGCACCACGTTGCGTCCGCACTGTTCGGCCGCGGAGCGCGCGATGTCAGTGAGGCGCGCAAGGCGCTTTTCGAGGCGGTCGCCCGAGAGGCGCGTGACGCTGCGCTCCGCCGGCGTGAAGACGATTTCAGCGACGCCCGCTTCGACCGCCTTCTCGACGATCCAGTCCGTTTTTTCCGGTGCGACAAGGCTCTGCAGGAGCGCCACGGAAAGCGCAGATTCGGCCGTGCGGTCGGTGCGGGTCTCGAGCTGCACCCAGGCCGCGTCGCCCGTGAAGCCGATGGGGCCTCTCCACGCGGCGCCCGTGCCGTTGAAGAGCTCAACTTCTTCGCCCGCGGCAAGCCGCAGCGAGCGGCCGGCATGACGGGCGGTCTTCGGAGGAAGCTCGAACGCTTCTCCGAGATGGAATTGATCAGTGGGGGCGTCGATGAAGAAGCGCGGCGTCGGCATGTGGCGTTGGGAGCTATTTAGTGAAGGATTGAAGACTGGGAAAGACCTGAGCGCGGCGCGGCCGGGCGGGGATTTTCCGTCAACCATAGATGATAAAATCTTTAGATTCGGCAGGGGTCGGGCTCGCGTGAAATGCGCCTTGACGCCTGCGAACTTTCAATTCTTCTCTTCAGTAAGCAAGACACATGTCACAGGTCTCTCCTCAGACGATGGCGAACGCGATCCGCGCGCTCGCGATGGACGCTGTTCAGAAAGCGAAGTCCGGCCACCCCGGCATGCCTATGGGCATGGCTGACATCGCCACGGCGCTCTGGAGCCGTCATCTGCGCTTCAACCCGCAGGATCCCAAGTGGTCGGGCCGCGACCGCTTCATTTTGTCGAACGGCCACGGCTCGATGCTGCAGTACGCGCTGCTGCATCTGACGGGCTACGACCTCTCGATGGACGACCTGAAGGCCTTCCGTCAGCTTGGCAGCCGCACGCCGGGCCATCCGGAAGTCGACGTCACGCCGGGCGTGGAGACCACGACGGGCCCGCTCGGCCAGGGCATCGCCAACGGCGTCGGCATGGCGCTCGCCGAAAAGCTCCTCGCGGCTGAATTCAATCGCGAAGGCTTCCCCGTGGTCGACAACCGCACGTACGTCTTCCTGGGCGACGGCTGCCTCATGGAAGGCATCAGCCATGAAGTCTGCTCGCTCGCGGGCGTCTGGAAGCTCAATAAGCTGATCGCGCTCTACGACGACAACGGCATCTCGATCGACGGCGACGTCCGCGGCTGGTTCTGCGACGACACGCGCGGGCGCTTCGAAGCCTACGGCTGGAACGTGATTGGCCCGGTCGACGGCCACGACATCGACGCGGTCGACGCGGCCATCGCCGAAGCCAAGAAGTCTGAAGAGAAGCCCACGATCATCATCTGCCGCACGACGATCGGCAAGGGCTCGCCCAACCGCCAGGGCACCGCGAAGGTGCACGGCGAAGCCCTGGGCGAAGAAGAAATCGCCGCCACCAAGGCCGCGCTCGGCTGGAACTACGGCGCCTTCGAAATTCCCGAAGACGTCTACGCCGCTTGGGACCATCGCGAAGAAGGCGCCAAGATCGAAGCCGACTGGCAGAAGATGTACGAGGGCTACAAGGCCGCTTATCCGGAACTCGCCCGCGAACTCGAACGCCGCCTGAAGGGCGATCTGCCCGAAGGCTGGGACGACGCCGTAATGGACGCCGTCTGCTGTGCTGAAGAAGCCGCCGAAACGGTGGCGACCCGCAAGGCGAGCCAGAAGGCCTTGAACGCGCTCGCGCCCGTGCTCCCCGAACTCCTCGGCGGCTCGGCCGACCTGACGGGCTCGAACCTCACGAACTGGACAGGGTCGACGAGCCTCAACACGGGCGACTTCCACGCCCGCCACATCAGCTACGGCGTGCGTGAATTCGGCATGTCCGCGATCCTGAACGGCGTTGCGCTCTACGGCGGCTTCATCCCCTACGGCGCTACGTTCCTCACGTTCTCGGACTATTCGCGCAACGCCCTGCGCATGTCTTCTCTCATGAACCTGCGCGCGATCAACGTCTTCACGCACGACTCGATCGGCCTCGGCGAAGACGGTCCGACGCACCAGTCGGTCGAGCACATCCCGTCGCTGCGCCTCATCCCGGGCATGGACGTCTGGCGTCCGTGCGACACGGTTGAATCGATCGTCGCCTGGGCGAGCGCCATCGAGCGCCGCGACGGCGCCTCCTGCCTCATCTTCTCGCGCCAGAACGCGCCCTTCATCGACCGCGACGAGGTCGATGCCGACGCGATCGCCATGGGCGGCTACATTGCCGCCGACGCGCCCCTGGGCGAAGGCGAAGCGCAGGTGATTCTGCTCGCCACCGGCACGGAAGTGGGCCTCGCGATGGAAGCCCGCGCCAAGCTCGCCGCTCTCAACATCCAGGCACGCGTGGTGTCGATGCCCTGCACGAACCGCTTTGACCGCCAGACGCGCGAATACCGCGAAAAGGTGCTCACGCCCGGCACGCCGGTTCTCGCGATCGAGGCTTCGAAGACCGATCTCTGGTGGAAGTACTTCACCGGCCGCGGCGACGTTCTCGGCGTCGACCGTTTCGGCGAGAGCGCACCGGCCAAGGACCTTTGGCAGAAGTTCGGCTTCACGGTCGACAACGTCGTCGCCAAGGCCGAGGCGCTTCTCAAGTAATTCCGCATTTCTCCCCAACACTCAACTCTAGGAAGTTTCCGACATGACCATCCGCGTTGCCATCAATGGGTTCGGCCGCATCGGCCGCAACGTGCTTCGCGCTCACTACGAGTATGCCAAGCAGCACGACATCGAAATCGTCGCCATCAACTCCCCGGGCGACCTTGCGGTGAACGCCCATCTTCTGAAGTACGACACGGTGCACGGCCGCTTCAACACGCCCGTTGAAACCGACGGCAAGGACATGATCGTGGGCGGGGACCGCATTCACGTCTTCAAGACGCGCGATCCCCGCGAACTTCCCTGGGCCGACCTCGGCGTCGACCTCGTGATGGAATGCACGGGCGCCTTCAATTCGAAGGAAGCCTCGATGGTGCACATCGAATCGGGCGCGAAGAAGGTGCTCCTCTCGGCGCCGGGCAAGACCGCCGACGCGACGGTGGTCTACGGCGTCAACCAGGATGTGCTCAAGGCGAGCGACATCGTCGTGTCGAACGCCTCCTGCACGACGAACGGCCTCACGCCGCTCGTGAAGCCCCTTCAGGACAAGATCGGCATCGAGCACGGCCTCATGACCACGATCCACTCCTACACGAACGACCAGGTGATCACCGACGTCTATCACAAGGATCTGCGCCGCGCCCGCGCCGCCACGCACTCCATGATCCCGACGAAGACGGGTGCGGCCAAGGCCGTCGGCCTCGTGCTCCCGCAGCTCAAGGGCCGTCTCGACGGCTTCGCCGTCCGCGTGCCCACGATCAACGTGAGCTTCGTCGACCTCACGTTCGTCGCTGAACGCGACACCTCGATCGAAGAGATCAACTCGATCCTCAAGGAAGCGAGCGAAGGCGAACTGAAGGGCATCCTCGGCTACAACGAAGAGCCGCTCGTCTCGATCGACTTCAACCACGATCCGCGCAGCTCCATCTACGACGCCACGCTCACGAAGATGTCGGGCGACCGCCTCGTGAAGGTCATGGCCTGGTACGACAACGAGTGGGGCTTCTCCTGCCGCATGCTCGACACGGCCTGCGCGATGATGGCCGCCAAGTAATCGGCCGCATCCAAAAGTGAAGCTCAGCTGCCGCTGAAGCCGCAAGCCGCCTGCGCGAAGCGCCGGGTTCTCCGACGCTCCCGTAAGGCGGCTTTTTCTTTGCGCTTCAGCTTCGGACAGAAATTAGATAAGGACATTAGTCATGCGAGTGAAGACTCTTGAAAACCTTGCCGCCGCGGGCGAACTGAATGGCAAGCGCGTTTTGATCCGCTGCGACCTCAACGTGCCGCGCAACGAAGAAGGGAAAATCACGAACGATGCGCGCATCGTCGCGAGCCTCCCGGCCATGAAGACGGCGCTGGAAGCGGGCGCCGCCGTGATGGTGACGAGCCACCTCGGCCGTCCGAAGGAAGGCGAACTTCGTCCGGAAGACTCCCTCAAGGTCGTCGCCGACCGCATCGGCGAGCTCCTCGGGCGCGAAGTGCCCGTGGTGAGCGGCTGGGTCGACGGCGTCGAAGTGAAGCCGGGTGAACTCGTGGTGCTCGAAAACTGCCGCTGCAACAAGGGCGAGAAGAAGTGCGACGAAGAGCTCTCGAAGAAGTACGCCGCCCTCTGCGACGTCTACGTGAACGATGCCTTCGGCACGGCCCACCGCGCTGAAGGCACGACCGTGGGCGCGGCGAAGTACGCCCCCGTCGCCTGCGCCGGCCCCCTGATGGCCAAGGAAATCGATGCGCTCTCGAAGGCCTTGGGCGATCCCGCCCGTCCGCTCATCGCGATCGTTGCGGGCTCGAAGGTTTCGACCAAGCTCACGATCCTCTCGAACCTCGCCGAGAAGGTCGACCGCCTCATCGTGGGCGGCGGCATCCTCAATACGTTCCTGCTCGCCGCGGGCTACCCGATCGGCAAGTCCTTGGCCGAGCCCGACCTCGTTGAAGAATGCCGCAAGGTGCTCGCCGTCCTCGAAAAGAAGGGCGCCAAGCTCCCGATGCCCGTCGACGTCGTCGCCGCGAAGGCTTTTGCCGCCGACGCTCCCCACCGCGTCTGCGATGTGAAGGACGTGGCCGAAGACGAAATGATCCTCGACGTGGGTCCGAAGACGGCCGAAATGCTCGCCGCGGAACTGAAGACCGCCGGCACGATCGTCTGGAACGGCCCCGTGGGCGTCTTTGAAATGGCCCCCTACGCCAAGGGCACGGAAGCGCTTGCGCACGCCATCGCCGAAGCGACCGACAAGGGCGCCTTCTCGATCGCGGGCGGCGGCGACACGGTCTCCGCCGTCAACGTCTTCGGCATCGCCGACCGCGTCTCCTACATCTCGACGGGCGGCGGCGCCTTCCTCGAATTCCTCGAAGGGAAGACTCTGCCCGCCATCGCCGTGCTTGAAGAGCGCGCCGACAAGTAATCACGCCGCCCAGCCGTCAGGGTGCCCGGAATCCCTTTGCCGCTCCTTCGCGGGGCGGCGTCCGGGCGCCGCTCAAGGCTGGCTGCACGTCAAATGCAGGACCAACTGCAGTCAACTACAACCATCAAGGAGAAGAACAAAATGATCAACCGCTCCGAAGAACTCCTCGAGCGCTTCATGCGCTACGCCGCCGTCACGACCCAGAGTCTTGCCGGCGCCAAGGTCGTTCCGAGCACTCCGGGTCAGCGCGTGCTCGCCGACCTTCTCGCCGAGGAACTGAAGGGCCTGGGCCTCAAGCAGGTCGAGGTTTCCGAATTCTCCGTCGTGACGGGCCTTCTCCCCTCGAATCTCCCCGCCGGCGCTCAAGCCCCGAAGGTGGGCTGGTGCTGCCACCTCGACACGGTCGACGCGGGCCTTTCTCCCGACATCCATCCGCACGTGGTGAAGAACTACCAGGGCGGCGACGTCTGCCTCAACGCCGAAAAGGACCTCTGGATGCGCGTTTCCGAGCATCCTGAAGTCGAGCGCTACAAGGGCGACGATCTCATCGTCTCCGACGGCACGTCCGTCCTCGGTGCCGACAACAAGTCCGCGATCGCCAACGTGATGACGGCGCTCCACATCATCACCGAAGAGAACCGTCCGCACGGCGACATCTACATCGCCTTCGTGCCCGATGAAGAAATCGGCCTCTGCGGCGCGAAGAAGATCGACTTCTCGAAGTTCCCGGTGGACTTCGCCTATACGATCGACAGCTGCGAACTCGGCGAAATCGTCTGGCAGACCTTCAATGCCGGCAGCGCCTGGCTTGACGTCCAGGGCGTCACGGCGCATCCGATGTCCTCGAAGGGTCAGCTCCTCAACCCGATCCTCGTCGCGCACGACTTCATCGGCATGCTCGACCGCGGTCAGACGCCGGAATTCACGGAAAAGACCGAAGGCTTCGTGTGGGTGAACGGCATCCAGGGCGGCCCCTCCAAGTGCCGCGTCTCGCTCAAGATCCGCGACCACAACCTGAAGCGATACGAAGAGAAGAAGACCCTCATCCGCGCGATCGTCGACTGCCTGCGCGTGCGCTATCCGCGCGCCAAGATCGAAATCGCCTTTGAAGACGTCTACGGCAACATTGCCGACGCGATCAAGCCCGAAAACCGCGCCTGCGTCGACATGCTCCGCCGCGCGATGGAAATCGAAGGCGTCGAGATCAAGGACATCGCGATGCGCGGCGGCACGGACGGCTCCTTCATCTCCACGCAGGGCATCCCGACCCCGAACTACTTCACGGGCGCGCACAACTTCCACAGCGCCTGCGAGTTCATGCCGATGTCCTCGTGGCTGAAGAGCCTCGCCGTTACGCTGAAGCTCGTTGAGCTTGCCGCCGGCCAGACGAAGTAATTCAGCGATTTTCAAAAAAAGTTCACCGGAACTCTTGTCAAAAAGCAAAAGTTCCGGCATACTTCACCTCCTCTTCAGCGCGGCAGTCTGACTGCAGCGGACGAAGAGAAAGATGGCGCCGGTGTAGCTCAGCTGGTAGAGCAGCGCATTCGTAATGCGAAGGTCGGGAGTTCAAATCTCTTCTCCGGCACCACAAGAATTCAGAAGCCCAGATAAGTTCCGACTTGTCTGGGCTTCGTCGCTTCTGGACATCTGCGGCTTCCGCAGCGCCGGCAGCCGGCGAACGGGCGGCTCGCCGCCCGTCCGGATGCGCATTACTTCTTGGCCGTACCGGCGGCGGTTCCGCTTGAGGAGCCGCCGAGCTTCTCGCCCATGGCCGACGAGAGCTTCTGCAGGATGATGCCTTCGAGCGAGGCGGACGAGACGCCGGCCGCGGAGAACTGGCCGTTCTCGTAGCGGACGTTCTCGAGCGTGAGCTTGGTGGGCACCTTGTTCGAGTACTTCTCGATCTTCTGCGCGGTCTTGTCCTTGCCCATCATTGAGGAAATGAGGGAGGCAACGCCCGCAATCTCCTTCACGGCCTTCGTCTGCTTTTCGGCAGGCTGATCGATCTCGGCCTTGGCGATGACCAACTTGATGGGTTCGGTCGTTTCGACGTCCATGCCAGTGAGCGAGGCCTTGGTCCAGCTCATGAGGCTCGAGCCCTTGGCGTTCGTGAGGTCGAGCGAGGCGAGCGACACGTCGCCCTTCCAGCCGACGATGCTCTTTTCCTTCTCGGTCTTCATCGAGACGCGTCCGCCCGCGTCGAGCGTACCGGACTTGGCGCCCACGCCCGCATAGCCCTGCATGAGGGCGGAGAAGGGCTTGAGGCCGATCTGGGCGCTGTTCACCTCGATATCGGCCGAGAGCGGGGCCATCACGAAGCTGCCGGCGGCCTTGAGAGTGCCGCCGCCCAGACCCGTCGAGAAGTCGACGGCGCTCTTCGTGCCGGACTTGGACGACACGTTCTTGACGGCTGCATTGATCCGCGGAATCTCAATGGAGGCGACGGGAGAGATCGACTCATCGCGGTACTTGACCGTGCCGTTCGTGACGACGGCCTGGCCGAGCGACCAGTTCCAGGAGGACTCATTCGAGGAGGCTGCCTTTTCAGTGGTCTTGGCGGGCGCCTTCTCTTCGGACGAGCCTGCTCCGCCCAGCTCGGCGAAGTTGATGCCCTTCTTCGTCATGACGGCATTGATGAGGGGCTGCGTGACGGCGACGCTTTCAACGGCCGCCGTGCGGGAGGCCGTGGAGAGCTCGGAGAGCTTCACGGAGGCTGATTTGACGGAAGCGAGCGTGGTTTTGCCGCTCTTGAGCGAAAGGTTGGCGACGTTTGCCGAGCCCGAAGCCTTGACGTCCTTGCCGTCGTAGGCGGCCGAGACGTCGAAGCCGGCCGTGAGCGCAAGATCGGCGCCCAATGCGGCCTTCACGTAGGGGGCAGCCGCCGCGATCGAGAGGCTCGAACCTTTGGCGGAGGCGTTGACGGCAAGCGGCGCGATGGACGCCGTGCCCGAAGCGGAAATCGTGCCGCCGAGCAGTGCGAGCGACGCATTGAAGTTCGCCTTGGCGTTCTTTTCGGACGAGAGGTTCTTCACCGTGGCGTCGAGGTTCTTCACGGTGATGTTGGCCGCGGGCGATACGGTCGAGTCGCGCCAGGATAGAGCGCCGTCGCGAAGCACGGCGCTCGCGACATTCCAGCTCCATGCAGCGCTCGAGCCTTCTGCGGCGGCGGGTTCTGCTTGGGGCGTAGAGCCCGCAGACGAAGCGGAGGCGCCCGCGACGCTCTCCACGGCGCGCAGCAGGTTGATGCCCGTCTTCGACTGCGAGGCGTTGACGGTGAGGCCCGTCACGGTGACATTCTGCACCGAGGCTGTCTGAGCCGTCAGGTCGACCTCCTTCAGCGCAACAGAGGCCTTCGGCACCGAGAAGATGGACTTCCCGTCCTGCGTGATCGAAACGCCGTCGAGCGACGTGGTGCCCGAGAGGAGCATCTTCGCGGGCTGGCCGCCCGTGGGATTGCGGAAGATGAAGCTGAGGTCGCTCGAAAGGTCGGCGCCTGCCACCGTCAGATCCTTGCTGCGCAGCTGCGGCAGGATGCGCGCAAGGCGTGCCGCGTCGAGGCTCTTCACCTTGAGGCGGAGCTCAGCTTCCAGGCTCTTTCCGAAGGGCTTTGTGGAACCGGAAGCCTCAATGGTCGAGCCGTTGAGTTTCATCGAGAGTTCGGGCGTCACGAGGCTTTCCCGGGCGCTCTCCATGGTGGAGACGAACGGGAGCTTCACCGTGAGGTCGGTGAGCGCTTCGTCGAGCCCCTGCGCCTTGTCCTGGTAGCGCAGCGAACTGTTCGTGACGGAGATGTTGTAGAGCGCGAACTGCGGCAGACCCGAGCTCGATTCGTTGGCGGCCTGCGTCTTATCCGCGTCGTCCGAACTCGAGCCGTCGAGGAGCTTCTCGAGCTCTTTGCGGTTCTTGTCGTTGACGACGGCGTTCACCTTGAGGCCGTCGATCGTGATTTCGTCGAGCACGGGCGCGAGCTTGAAGAGCGTCTGCGAAGAGGCGTCGACGCGAAGAAGGCCGAGCGAGAGGAGCGGGTCCGACCCTTCTTCGGGAATCGTGAGTCCGCGCATTTCAAAGACCCACGTCCAGGGGTTGAAGCTCACGTCGGAAAGGGTAACGGCGCGGCCCAGCTTCTCGGAAGCGGTTTTTTCAACAACGGTTCGCACGGCGTAGGGCACGCCAACGTAGCCCGCGACGGCGTAGAGCGCCACGCCGACGGCTGCGGCGCAGGCGGTGAATGTAAGAACTTTAGCCATGAATGCCTCTCTCCCTAAGTACTCACGGAGAAAACGTTTCGTAGTGCTTCCAATTATCCGCCTGCACGAGAGGGGCCAAGACAAAATATTACGAAATGAAATTTATTCTCAACAAACCTCAGTGATTTCCTTAGGAACCTGTGTTTCCACTAATGACAACGGCGTAAGGGGTTTCTAGGATGAATAAATAGACCAACTGAAAAAGGAAAGCGCCTTTGAAATAAAACTAAATCAAAAAGGCGCGGGAGACCTCAAATGTCAACATCCGTCTCAAGACGCACCCTCCTCAAGGGAGCCGGTGCCGGCTTTGCTGCTTCGCTCTTCACGAGCGCCTCGCCCGCCCGCGCGGCCGAGCTCGCGCAGATTCCGGAAGGCGCTGAATGGACCGGTCACACGATCTGCGACAGCTGCAACCACATGCCGATGTGCGGCATCACCTTCCATGCCAAGGGCAATACGGTGATCCGCATCGAGAACTGGAAGGAGCATCCGAACCACTTCCTCTGCTCGAAGGGCATCTCGACCCTGCAGCGCCTCTACAACCCCAATCGACTCCTCTATCCCCTGAAGCGCACGAACCCCAAGGGCTCGGCCGATCCGGGCTGGGTGCGCGTCGGCTGGGACGAAGCGATCAAGATGATTGCGGAAAACCTCAATAAGGTGAAGGCTAAGCACGGCGCCGAGCGCGTGCTCTTTTACTGCGGCGACCCGAAGGAGCCGCGTCCGCCCGTGATGCGCCTTGCGCGCTACTTCGGCTCCCCCAACTACGGGTGCGAGTCGTCGGTCGCCTGCAACCTGGCCTACGTGCATGCTGAAGAGCTCTCCTACGGTCAGGAAATCGAAGGCGGTCCCAACCCGAAGGCCAAGTGCGTGATGATCGTCGGCAAGAACGGCTCCTGGGCCGCTCCCCACGGCTTCTTTCGCAACCTGCTCGCGCAGAAGGCCCGCGGCATCAAGCTGATCGTCTCCGACATCCGCCGCACGAAGGTGGCCGAACAGGCCGACATCCATCTGCAGCCCAAGCCCGGCACGGACGGCGCGCTCGCCTGGGGCATGATCCGCGTGATCGTGAAGGAAGGCCTGGTCGACAAGGCCTTCGTTGAAAAGTGGTGCACGGGCTACGAAGAGCTCGTCAAGTACGCTGAAAGCTTCACGCCCGAATACGTTGAGAAGGAAACGGGCGTCAAGGCCGAGACGGTGGTCGCCGCCGCGCGCATGTTCGCCGACGGTCCTTCCGCGATGATGCTCCCGGGCCAGTCGATTCCGCATCAGCACAACGGCTGCAACAACGTCCGCGCCTATTCGCTTCTGATGGCGCTTACGGGCAACGTCGACAAGGCGGGCAGCTCGAGCTTTGCCGACTGGCCGCACGACTACCTGCGCTGGGACGAAGGCTATACGAAGACCTTCATCGATCAGGACTGGTTCAACAAGCCCGAACAGAAGGCGAAGCGCATCGACCGCGAGTTCGCTCCGGTCTGGAACGAGATGCAGGTCCTCTGCAGCCCGAACGCGCTCCCCGAAATGGTGAAGGAAGGCCGCATCAAGGCCTTTGCGGGCTTCGGCGCCAACCTCCTCATTTGGCCGAACCCGGCCGAGTACCAGGAAGCGGTGAAGAACCTCGACTTCTCGTTCGCGACGGATTACTTCTATCGCGACGAAACGCACCACGACATGGACCTCGTGCTCCCGGCAGCCATGAACTACGAGCGCTACGCCCCCTTCGGCGTCCACGGCCGCAAGGTGAGCGCCCGCAAGCCCGTGAAGCCTTTGGGCGAAGCTTGGGAAGACTGGAAGATCGCGCTCACGATCGGCTGCGCCGTCACGGGCGACAGCAAGCTCTTCTTTGACGGCGACCCGGTAAAGGCCTGCGACTCGATGCTCAACGCCTGGGGGACGAGCTATGCCGAACGTCAGGCGATGCTCCCGAACGTGAACGTCTGCGAGTGGTTCCCGGCGCCTCAGATGGAGAAGTTCGCCAAGGGGTTGCTGCGCTACGACGGCAAGCCCGGCTTCCGCACGCCTTCGGGCAAGATCGAGTTCTTCTCGAGCATTCAGGCCAAGCACGGCTTCCCCGGCCTCCCCGAGTACGTCGAGCCCCCGAAGCCCACGAAGGAATTCCCGCTCAAGCTTATCAACGGCACGCGTCGTCCGTACATCACGCACTCGAAGACCCGCAGCGACCAGCCGTACCTGCTCGAACTTGAACCCGAATCCACCATCAACATGCATCCGAAGGACGCCGAGGCCCGCGGCCTCAAGGAAGGCGACCGCGTCTGGATGATTTCTCCCTACGCCAAGACGAAGGTCCGTGCGCGCGTGCGCGTCACGATCCTCTGTCAGCCCGGCATGGTCGACGCCCAGTACGGCTGGCGCGGCGACCAGGAAACCCAGGTGATGATCCCGCGCAAGAACTGGGATCCGATCTCGGGCTACCCGTGCTGCAACGACGTCTGCATTGAGGTCGTCAAGGCCGACGAAGAGAAGAAGAGCGCCTGAGGGAGGAAGCCGCCATGTCAAGATTCGGAATCATCGTCAACATCGACAAGTGCGTGGGCTGCCATGCCTGCGCCATCGCCTGCAAGGAAGAGAACCAGGTTGCTCCGGGGATCTTCTACGAACGCATCGAGCGCAGCGAGAACTACGCGGACAACGTGATCAACTGGTTCCGCGTGAGCTGCATGCACTGCGAAAAGCCCGCCTGCATGCCGGTGTGCCCGGCCAAGGCGATCTACCGCGGTCCCGCGGGCGAAGTGCTCGTCGACCAGAAGAAGTGCATCGGCTGCCATATGTGCGAGCGCGCGTGCCCCTACGGCGCTCCGAAGTTCAACGCTTCGGGCAGCACCAACTACTTCGGCGGCAAGACGCCGCTCGCGGTGCGCGAGCTCGAGCCCTGGCAGCAGCATGCCGCCGGCCGCGCCGAGCACTGCACGCTCTGCACACACCGCACGAGCCAGGGGCGTCCCCCCGCCTGCGTGGAAGCCTGCGGCATCGGCGCCATGACCTGGGTCGACTACGATGCGCCTACGCCGGAAACGGAAAAGCTCATCGCAGCGGCCAAGCCTATGAACGCCGCCGCCGGGACGGAGCCGAAGATCCGCTACATCGGCAAGCACCTCGACGTGCCGGCCATGAAGCCCCGCGTCTGAGTCTGATCGTCTGACCGACTGAAAAAGGAAGCGCCCGCAGCTCTTTGAAGAGAACTGCGGGCGCTTTTGCATTGTGCGCCCGGCAGCGCACGTGTGTTTATGTGGTGAAAGTCCACTGTCCACC
>Cebus_capucinus_imitator_PRJNA485217_SSR105__coassemble_363_pt1 | contig 20988 bp, 20 predicted proteins | sample Cebus_capucinus_imitator_PRJNA485217_SSR105__metabat2_low_PE_013 | metagenome-assembled genome bin Cebus_capucinus_imitator_PRJNA485217_SSR105 | reverse complement strand
CGAGTTCTCCTTGCCGAAGCGGTAGTTGATGCGGGCCTTGACGCCGAGGACGCAGTGCTTGTCGTTGACGATGAGTTCGTCAACGATGCAGCGCAGACGCGGCACGATGCCTTCCTGTTTGAGCTTGTCGAGCATCGGGTTGATGAAGCCCGAGCCCGAGTTGTTCTTGACGACGTGCGAGCGCTTGACGGAGTGGCCGCCGTGGAAGGTGACGGACTTGAATTCAACACCGACCTTTTCGCGGAGCCAGTAGAAGTTCTCGACGGATTCGTCCGCGATGCGGCGGGCGAGCGACGGGTGGGCAAGGCCGCCACCGGCGCGGAGGATGTCGGAGTAGAGAAGGTCGGCGGAGTCCTTGATGCCGGCCTTTTCCTGCATGTCGGTGCCGGCAGCGGCGACGGCGCCGCCGTTGATGATGGAGTTGCCGCCCGGGGTCGGCATCTTGTCGACCACGAGGATCTGATCGGGCTTCATGCCGAGCTGATAGGCCTCGATGGCGGCGGCAAGGCCGGCGAAGCCCGTGCCGATGATGACGAACTCCTTGGTTTCAGTCCATTCGATCTTCTGGGCTTCAGCCGCAGAGACCGAGCGGACGAGGCCGGCCAAGCCGACGGACGCGGCGGCGGCGCCCCCAAAGAGCTTGCGGCGGGAGATGGATGCGGTCATGGTGTATTTCCTTTATTTCGAGGCGCTTTCCGGCGCGGGAGAAGAATGTTTCGCCGTTTGATTTTGGTTCGGCTGATGCACTCCTCACATCATTTTCCAAAGTACCGCAAAAATTGAAATTGTGATGTTGGTACTTCTACGGGATGGATGAGGAGGCGACTCCTGCTGTCTGCATGATTTTGAGAACTACGTCAACGTATTGATTCTTAAGAGAAAAGCTCTTCAATCGGATCGATAATCGAGTGACAATCATCCGTCGGAACTGCGTCCCATTTTGTTTTGCGGCTCTGCGAGGAAGTCGTCTGCAGGAAATTGCCGTCTAGAGAAAGGGATTTCCATTTTTTCTGGAAAGCGGATATTCCGAAAAATGGAAATGCGGGGATCGTCTGCTCGCGGTTCCATGCCGTCGAACGCGCTCTTGGACGCTGCACTCTTGGCAAAGCTGCGCGGTGTCATGCCGCTCGAAGCGGCGCCCGCAACTTCTCTACAATGCATGGGATCGTCTCCAATTCATTCCTCTGGGGCTCTCATGACGCACTCGCTTCGACTTTTTTCCGCGGCCGCGCTCTCGGCGGCCGTCTGCGCCGTCGGCATCGCAACGGCATCCACTGCGGCAGCCGCGGCCGACCTCAAGATCGGCGTCGTCAACATGGAGCGGATTCTGCGTGAATCCAAGACCGCCATCGAGGCGAGCAACCGATTGAACGCCGAAGGCCAGCGCCGTCAGGAAGAGATTGAAGGCATCAGCCGCCGCTTCAAGAGCCGGCTCGAGCGCTTTGAAAAGGAAGCGCCCGCAATGGATGAGACCACCCGCGTGCAGGAGCGCCGCGCGCTCGCTGAAATGGAGCGCGATGTGACCCGCCGCAGCCGCGAGGCGAGGGAGGAATTCAATCAGCGCCGCAACGAAGAAGTGCTCCTTCTGCAGAACCGCGCGGGCCGCGTGGTGCAGGACCTCGCCAAGCGCGAGAAGTTCGACCTCGTCCTCTATGAATACTTCTACGCGAGCGACCGCGTCGATCTCACGAAGCGCGTGATCGAGCTGCTCGACGCCTCGTCCGGCCTCGACAAAAAGAAGTAACGGTGCTTCCAGAGCGCGCGGCAGCGGCCTGCCGCCCGCTTCATTGACCGAGACGCATTCAGATTTCACAAGACCTGCGGAACGGCCTAAAGACTTAAGCGGCCAATGCGCCGCATGTGGTCTCCAAGGCTGCTAAGGCCTCAATATTTATCGAAGGATTACTGCCACCATGACGCAGACTGCCCAGATGCTTCTTTCCGAACTCGTTGCTCTGGTTTCGGAGCGCTCGAAGAACCGCCTCGAGATGAAGCTGGTCGGAGCCGACCTTCCCGTGCGCCGCTTCATGTCTCCGGCCGAAGCGGGCGAGGGCGACATGAGCTTTCTCACCGACCCGCGCTACGCCGAAGCCATGAAGGCGACGAAGGCCGCGGCCATCGTTCTGCGCGAGCGCGACGCCAAGGCGCTCTTCGGCGATGAGCTCCCCGCCCGCACGATGCTTCTCTGCGAAGACCCCTATGCGTTCTTCGCCTTCGCCTCCCAGATCTTCTACCCGGTGAAGCGCAAGCTCGGCATCCATCCGCGCGCCTTCGTTGAAGAGGGCGCCGAAGTCGACCCCACCGCCGCCATCGAACCCATGGCCGTCGTCCGCGCGGGCGCCAAAGTGGGCGCCAACACGCTCGTGAGCTCGGGCGCCTTCATCGGCGAAAACTGCGTCGTGGGCGCCGACTGCGTGATCTACCCGAATGCGGTGCTCCAGGCCGATACGGTCGTGGGCGACGGCAGCGTCATCCAGCCGGGCGCGGTTCTCGGCGGCGACGGCTTCGGTTTTGCGCCCTTCAAGGGCGAGTGGGTGAAGATCCCGCAGCACGGCCGCACGGTCTTGGGCGCCGACGTCGAGATCGGCGCCAACACCACGATCGACCGCGGCGCGATCGGCGACACGGTCGTGGGCGAAGGCACAAAGCTCGACAATCAGATCCAGCTTGGCCACAACGTCCGAGTGGGCAAGTGCTGCGTGATGGCTTCGTGCGTGGGCATCGCCGGGTCGACCACCGTGGGCGACCACGTGATGGTCGGGGGCGCCGCCATGATCAACGGCCACATCGAGATTCCGTCTGGCTCGGCCGTGGGCCCTGCCACGGCGATCACGGGCTGGGGGAAGGAGCCGAAGCAATTGACGGGCTTCTTCCCGGCCCTCACGAAGCGCGAATTCGTGCGTGCGGCCGCGATTACGGCGCGTCTGCCCGAGATGCGCGAGGAGCTGAAGAACCTGCAGAAGCAGGTGGCTGAACTCTCCGCGCTAATCCAAAAGGCAGAAGCGGCGAAGAACTGATCGCGCGACAATAGCAGGACACACTTTTTTCGCCGAGCCGGGGCTTTCCGCTCCAAACCTGAAGGCTTCAGAACAAAGCCCCGCCTCCGGCCGACCCCGAAATTTCTTTTGACCCGCAAGGAAAAGCATTCATGCCGAAGAGCTTGAACATTCAGGACATCATGGAGATGCTTCCGCATCGCTATCCGTTCCTGCTGATCGACCGTGTGGTTGAGCTTTCTGACGACCTCGACCGCGTCGTGGCGATCAAGAACGTGACGATGAATGAGCCGCAGTTCACCGGCCACTTCCCGCAGGCTCCGGTGATGCCCGGCGTCCTCATCATCGAGGCGATGGCCCAGGCCTGCGCCATCATCGCGCTTTCGCGCATCCCCGAAGACGTCCGCAAGAAGAGCCTCTTCTACTTTGCCGGCATCGACAACGCGCGCTTCAAGCGCGTCGTGCAGCCCGGCGACCAGCTCGTGATCGAAGGGAAGTTCATCCGCTCGAAGATGGGCATGGGGTGGTTTGAAGCCGTCGCCCGCGTCGACGGCCAGGTGGCCTGCCAGGCGTCCATGATGTGCGCCTGCCGCGAACCGCCGAAGCCCTCGGCCGAATAAGCTCGAAGTGCTTCGGGCCTCCCCCGCGGAAGGCCCTGGAAGCCGAGAAGCGGCGTCTGCAGCAGAAGTTCGATTCTGCCGGCAGCGCCGCTTTTCTTTTGCGCCTTTTCCCCGCCCGGATCAGCCGTTCTGCCGCACGTAGGCTTCCAGCCCCGGCGCGGCGTGCCTGAGCTCGGGCACCATTTCTGCTGCGAACACCTCGCGCGCGGCGGCGGCCGTGAGCGCGAGCGCCTCGGCGTTCATGAGGGGATCCGCGGCCGCCCACATCCTCCGCATTCGACGCATGCCTTCAGGCAGAGGCCCGAAGTTGAGGAGTCCGAGGAACTGCCTCGCGCACCAGAGGTTCGTCGGGGGCAGTATCGACCAGCCGCCCGTCGCTGCGACGAGCCCGCAGAGCGTGTAGCTCGAACTCACGCGCACGGTCTTCTGGGGCGCAGCGTTCATCGACCGCAGTATCCGCTCGATCTCCACTTCGTCGGAACTGCCGCCCGCATAGCCGATGAAGGGCCGTCCGGCGCTCAGCGTCTTCGCTTCCGCAGCGGTTCTCGGAAGAGGTACCGTTTTGGCCGCCACGAAGAGGAAGTCCTCTTCATAGAGAAGCTCGCGCGCCCAGCGGGGGTCTTCGAGCATCGGTTCGGGCGAGATCACGACGTCGAGAGCGTCTTCCCGCAGGCGGTCGATCAGGTGTCCCGTGAGGCCCGACGACGTTTCGAGGTCTTCGGCATGCTCGAAGAGCTTGGCAATGAGCCAGGGGCCGATCGTGGCGCCCGCAGATTCGCCGAGCCCGAGCCTGAGGCGAATGCCGGTCGCGGACTGCGGGGCGACCAGCGCAGGAAGGGCCTCCGCTGCGGCGAGCAGGGGCTTTGCGGCCTCAAGAAGCCGCTCGCCCGCCTTGGTGAGCTTCATTGGACGCGAACCGCGGATGAAGAGTTCGGCGCCGAGGTCGGCTTCGAGCTTGGCGGTTGCCTGGGAGACGGCCGACGATGAGATGCCGAGGCGCTTGGCGGCAGCGCTCTGGTACTTGGCGTCGGCGGCAGCGGCGAAGATGCGCAGCGCCTCAAGGCTCGGAAGCAACGGGCGCGCAACGATCGAATCGCGGGCGGCGCGCCCCGCGTGCGAGGCGTGATAGGGTCGGACGGGCATGATCAAATAAAGATAAACTGAAACTAAACTGCAGAAAAGCAAAAGATCGCAGTCTTTTTGCGTCTATAGGTTCAGGATAACTTCATCAGGATAATTTTTCCAACCTCCCTTTCCAATAGAAGCTCCAAATGACTGCAAAGGACACCCGCATCGAGCGCGACTGCTTGGGCGAAATGGAAATCCCCAACGACCGCTACTACGGCATTCAGACCTCCCGCATGGTGAAGGTTTCGGGCGCAGGCCGCTGCCCCGTGATCTTCTATCCGGGCATGCACCGCGCGCTCTTCCAGATCAAGAAGGCCTGCGCGCTTGCGAACGCCGAAATCGGCGCCATGGACGCCGACATCGCGCAGGCGATCGCCAAGGCGGCCGACCTTGCGCTCGAAGGCAGGTTCGACGACCAGTTCCCGCTCGACATGTGGCAGGGCGGCGGTTACACGTGCGTCAACATGAACGTGAACGAAGTCCTCGGCAACGTCGCCAACGAACTGATGACGGGCCACAAGGGCCAGGACAAGGTCCACCCCAACACGCACGTCAACAAGGGCCAGTCGACGAACGACACGATTCCGTCGGCCACGCACCTCGCGATCGCTCCCGAATTCGACCGCATCATCGCGGGTCTTGACGCCCTGGCTGAATCCTTCGCCGCCAAGGCCGAAGCCTTCAAGGACGTGGTGAAGGTGGGCCGCACCTGCTGGCAGGATGCGCTTCCCGTCACGCTCGGCCAGGAATTCTCGGGCTTTGCGTCGCTCATCCGCCGCATCGCCGCGAAGTTCCGCGCGGCGCGCCCGGGGTGCTTCGAGATCGTGATGGGCGGCAGCGCCGTCGGCACGGGGTTGGGCGCCGAACCGGGCTACATGGATGCGCTCTACAAGCACCTGACGGCGCAGTACGGCGAAGAAGTCCGCCCGATGGAGAACCTCTTCGACGGCTTCCAGAATCCGGACTTCATCGTGACGGCTTCGGGGCTCGTGAAGGAAACCGCAACGTCGCTCTCGAAGATCTGCAAGGATCTGCGCCTCATGAGCTCGGGCCCTCGCGCCGGCTGGATGGAGATCAACCTGCCCGCTCTCTCGCCCGGATCGTCCATCATGCCGGGCAAGATCAACCCGACCGTTCCCGAAATGGTGATCCAGATTGCGCACCAGGTGGTCGGCAACGACGTGGCGATCGCTATGGCCTACGACGAAGGCGAGCTCGACCTCAACGTCTGGGATTCGACCTTCTACAAGTGCCTCTTCGAGAGCCTGCAGCTCGTGGCCGACGAACTCGTGATTCTGAAGCGCGACTGCGTTGACGGCATCACCGCGAACGAAAAGCGCTGCGCTGAAGAAGCGAACGGCTCGATCGCGCTCTCGACAGTCGTCGCCGCCACCTTCTCCTACCCGGAAGGCGTGCGCGTCGCGCACTACTGCGAAGCGCACGGCGTCACGGTGGCTGAAGCCGTCGTTGCCATGGGTCTCATGACCGAGGCGGAAGCGCGCCGCATGATCGATCCGAAGCTCATGACGGAACCCGCTGAAATGGCGAAGGCGATCGCCGCCTTCAAGGCCGAGAAGGCCGCCGCCGCGAAGTAATCTGCGTCCGAGCTCATCGAGCCGCCGATTCGGGCCCCAATGGCGTCCGAATCGGCGGCTCGACTGGTTTCTGCCGTCTGGGATTTCCTCAAGGCCGCGGCGCTTTGCGCCTTCAGGTTCGAAGTAGAGTCGCCCCGTATAATCACGACTTAAAGCTGTCGTGCGGGCCATCCTGCCGGCGGCCTCTAGTCGTGCGTGCGGGAGGATTCCCAGGGCGCCGTTGAAGGCTGAGAGGTCCCCCGAGCAAACGCAAGGCCCAGAAGCCCGCGGCCGGCGCAATGCGCGCCCCAAGCCCCGTGCTCCGCGACCCGACTTGATTTCTTCCTCAAGGATTTTCATTCATGGCCCAGATTCATCCGAGCGCAATCGTCGACGTCAACGCGGAGCTCGCCGAAGACGTCGTGGTCGGTCCCTTCTGCCTGGTTGGCCCCAAGGTGCGCATCGGCGCGGGCACGGTGCTGCGCAGCCACGTCGTGGTTGAAGGCTCCACCACCATCGGCTGCCGCAATGTGATCTATGCGGGCGCAAGCATCGGGTGCCACCCGCAGGACAAGAAGTACCGCGGCGAAGATACGCGCCTCGTGGTGGGCGACGACAACGTCATCCGCGAAAACTGCACGATGTCGATCGGCACCATTCAGGACGAAGGCCTCACGACCGTCGGCAGCCGCAACCTCTTCATGGCGAACGCCCACGTGGCCCACGACTGCCGCGTCGGCAGCGACGTCATTCTCGCCAACAACGTGGCCTTGGCCGGCCACGTGTCCGTGGGCGACCACGCGATCATGGGCGGGCAGTCCGCCGCGCACCAGTTCGTGAGGATCGGCGCCTACGCGATGGTGGGCGGGGCCTCGGGCGTTCTGCAGGACGTGCCGCCCTTCGTGATGGCGCACTTGAATCCCGCCAAGGCCGCCGGCCTCAACCTCGTGGGCCTTCGCCGCGCGGGGTTCGACGACCAGCAGATCCGCGCGCTGCGCAAGGCCTACGGGCACTTCTACCGCGAGAACCTCACCGTGAAGGAGGCCGTGCCCCTGATTGAAGCCCTGAAGAGCGAATACCCGAGCGCCGAAGAAGCGCTCTCGCTCTTCCTCGGCTTCGTGACCACCACTCAGCGCGGCTGCATCCGCTGACACCAACTTTCCAAGGAGACCCCATCATGGGAACGAGACCGATCCCCGCGCACGACCGCAGCGGCATCGCCTGGCTTGCCGGCGAAGCGAGCGGCGACTACATTGCAAGCCTCGTGCTCCCGGAAGTGGCGAAGCGCTTCCCCGACACGCCACAGTACGGCGTGGGCGGCGCGCGCATGCGCGCCGAAGGGTTCCACGCCTGGCACGACATCCGTGAGTTGTCGGTCCGCGGCTACGTCGAGGTCCTCGCGCACCTGCCCCGCCTCGTGCAGCTGCGGAGCACGCTCGTGCGCAGCATCGCCGAATCGAGCCCGCGCGTCTTCGTGGGCGTCGACGCTCCGGACTTCAACCTCGGCGTCGAGCAGAAGCTGCGCCGCCGCGGCATTCCGACCGTGCACTTCGTGAGCCCCTCGATCTGGGCTTGGCGTCCCGAGCGCATTCACCAGATCCGCCGCTCGGTCGACCACATGCTACTCGTCTTCCCGTTCGAGAAGGAGATCTACCGGCGCGCCGGCATCGACGCGACCTTCGTCGGCCACCCGCTCGCGGGCGTGATTCCGATGACGCCCGACACCGAAGGCGCCCGCCGCGACTATGGCTTGACGGAAGATTCGCTCCCCGTGGTCACCATCATGCCCGGTTCGCGTCTCGACGAAGTGAAGGGGTGCGCCCCGGCCTTCTTCGGCGCCGTCGAGAAGCTCCTCCACCGCTTCAGCGACATGCACGTCCTCATTCCGGCTGCCGACGAAGCCGCGCGCGAGCGCATCATCTTCATCGCGGGCCAGTACGCGCGCCTCGCGCAGCGCATGATCGTGCGCGTGGGCGAAAGCCACCGCATGATCGAGGCGGCCGATGCCGTGCTCTGCGCGTCGGGCACGGCCGCGCTCGAAGCCGCGCTCTTCAAGAAGCCCATGGTCGTCGGCTACTCGATGCCTGCCATTACGGGCCTCATCATGCAGAAGAAGGGCCTCGTGCGTTGCGTGTCGCTCCCCAACATCCTCATGGGTGAGAACGTCGTGCCCGAGTTCCTGCAGTACTACTGCCGCGCCGACCAGATCTCCTGGGCGCTCGAAAACGCGCTCACGAACGAAGCCAAGAAGAAGGAATTGGTCGAGCGCTTCACGGTGCTCCACGAAAGCCTGAAGGCCGACACGCCGTCGCTCGTCGCCGACGTGCTCGAATCCCGTGCGCTTCGCCGCTGGTAAGCGGACGCACCCATCACGGGCCGCTCTTCCCCCCCCCCTGGACGGGCGGCCCTGAAGCGCATCCACGGCGCGTCTCGGGCTTCTCCGGAAGTCTTCGGGCGCGCCGCTTTCGTTTTTGGAACTGCGCCGCATTGAGAAGGTTACAAAAAAGTGATAACTAAAAGTTTTTACTATCCGCATAAGCACAGCGCGGCTTCCAACGCATCCGCCAACCGGCGAAGAAGGCCTTAAGCCGCGCGGCGTAAGGACTCGGAGCGTGCTTCCTACCACTGATGGAAGATAGCCTAGTCTCCCAGTCCATTTGAGCATCATCAAGAAAACATGCTTTCGATCCGCTCGCCGGCGAGAGCATGAGAAACCTTTAAAAGTCTGTATCTATCGACAACTGCATGGTAAACTCTTCGATTGCTGCAGAAATTGGATGGAGTCGCTTCCTTAATTGCGTCTGAATCGACTTGCAAAACCGAATTGGGTCCGTATTATTAGCGCGAATGCGAACGATTCGCATCTTCACTCTCAATTTTCCGCGCGGCGTGAATCCGACGACAGGAGGACGACCGGGCGGTGCCAACAAGTTCAGAGGCTCAGGGCATCATGCAGTTCACGACTTCTCTCAAGCGCTTCTTTAAGGACGAAAGCGGCGTCACCGCCATCGAGTACGGCATCCTCGCGGCCGCCATGGCCGCTGCGGTCGGCTACATCTTCTCGTCCGACGGCGCCTTCATCTCGGCGCTGCGCGACAAGTTCCAGCAGATCGCCAACGACATCTCCGGCGCCGGCAAGGGCGTCAGCATCAAGTAACGCTTTGAGCTTCGAGCAGAAGGCTTTGCAGTCATGAGCGCTTTGGGCGGTGCTGCGGGATGGCTCGAATGGGTGGTGGCGGCGGCCGTCTTCTGGGCGGCGGCTGAAGACTTCCTCTTCCGACGCATCCCGAACGCCTCTGCGGCGCTCATTCTCGCCGCGTCGCTTCTTGCTGCCGCATACGGCACTTCGCAGCCCGAGGGCCTCGAGGCGCTTCGGCACGTCGGCGCCTACACCGGGTTCTTCTGGGCGCTGGGCGTCCTCGCGGTCGGGTTCGTTCTCTTCATGACGCGCCGAATGGGCGCGGGCGACGTGAAGCTCGCGGCCGTGCTCGCGCTCTGGTGCGCGGCGGACGCTCCGCTTCTCGTTTTTGCCTTCTCGCTCGCGGGCGGCGTCATGGTGCTCGGGCTCGGCCTCCTGCGGATCGCCGAAGCGCGCATTGCGCTCGCGTTCGAAGCGGCAGCCGCCGCTGCGGGGAAGACCCTCAAGCGCACGCCCGTGGGGCTTCTGCCCGCGTCCGAACGCACGGGGCTCCCCTACGGCCTCGCGATCGCGGCGGGCTACGCAGTGCATCTGATCGGCTCGATCGCCTAAAGCGCGCTCCCGCGCGGCAGCTCCATTTGAGCAGCAATCAGACGACCCCTCCCAAGCGGAAGGCTGGAAGGGGAAGGGGTTTTCTACGCCCGAAAAACGCCGCAACGTCATCCAAACACACAACGGCTCAAACGCTCAATCGACAGACAAGGGACAACGATCGTGAAAGTCAAACCCTCCTCGCTTCTTCTCGCCGGCTTCGCAGTGGTGCTCGCGCTCTCAGCGGCCTTCGTCGCCCGAGGAATGCTTTCGCCTCACGTTCAGACTCAGGCGGCCGAGGCCCGCGGGGCTGAGGCGAACGAGGTCAAGCCTCAGCCCGTCTATGCGGCCGCGGCCGCCTGTGCGGTCAATCCCGGCGAGTTCCTCGCGCCTGCGTCGCTCCGCTGGGTGGAGGTCGAGCCCGCCAACGCTCCCGCGGGCGCGCTCATCGCCCGGCGCGCAGCCGACCGAAAGGCCGCGCTCGAGCTCGCAGGCGCGACGGTGCGCCGCAGCTTCAAGGCGGGCGACGTGATCGAGCTCGATCAGGTGATCCGCCCGGGCGACCCCGGGTTTGTGGCGGCTGTCCTCACGCCGGGCAAGCGCGCCGTGTCGATTCCAACCTCGGCCGTGTCGAGCAACTCCGGCCTCGTGTCCGCAGGCGACTGGGTCGACGTGATTCTTACATTGAAGCGCGAAACCGCCGAATCGATGGCGGACCAGGACGACAAGACGGCAGGCATGACGAAGCTCGCCGCCCAGACGATTCTCACGAACATCCGCGTGCTCGCCCTCAACAACGACGCCGACGGCATTGCGCCGGCGGCCCCCGAAAAGACGCAGGCGAAGACCGACGGCAAGAAGACGGCGGCCGCGCCCGCCCGCCGCACCGAGTACCGCACCCTCACGCTCGAAGTCGACCCGCAGGAAGCCGAAAAGCTTGCGGTCGCAAAGGAGGCGGGCGACCTGCAGGTGGCGCTCCGCGGCCTGCGCGAACCGCATCAAGCGGCCGCTCCGGAGACGTCCAAGTCCACTCAGACCGCGCGCGTGACGCACCTCCAGGATGCAACCGGCGTCCTCGGCACCCAGCGCCCCGCCTCGAAGACGGTGATCACCTACCAGGGCAGCACGGTCGTTCCCGTGACGTTCTGACGGCGCCCTGATTTTTTCAGTACAGCATTCGAAACTTGATTGAAGCGAGAAACATCGTGAAGGTTCGTCCTACTGAGACCGCCGTCCGCCGGCGCTCCTCCATCGCGAAGCCCCTGAGGCTCGCCCTTGCGGCGGCCGCTGCTTCGGCCGCGTTCGCCCTCTGGCCCGCCGCTGCTTCGGCCGCCCTCAAGGCGCAGGCGCCCGCCGACGTGCAGGTGCTCGAAGACGCGACCGAGCTCTCGGGAAGCCTCAAGCTCGCCCGCGAGACGGGAAGCCTCAAGGTATTCATCAAGGAGGGCGCTCTCCTGAAGCTCCCGCGCGCGGCCGCGAAAGTCTTCGTCGCGACGCCCGGCATTGCGTCCTTCCAGATGCCCGCGCCCGACCAGGTCTTCTTCTTCGGTCAGACGGCCGGGAGCACCACGTTCTATGCATTGGACGACGAAGGCTCGCTCATCGCCGCCGTCAAGGTGAAGGTCGAGCACAACCTCGAGAAGCTCAAGAACGACATCGCCCGCGCGGTGCCTAGCGCGAAGATCGAGCTCGTGCCCGCGCTCAACAACCGCATGATCGTGCGCGGCAAGGTGAAGACCGCGCTCGACAGCCGCCGCGTCACGCAGCTCGTCGAATCCTACCTTGCGTCTGCAGCCGCTTCGGGCGGCGCCGGCATGGGGCAGGGCGGCGAATCCGGCGACGACTCGGGGTCGGGTTCGGGCGCGTCCGGCCAGTCGAGCCCCGTCATCAATCAGCTCAAAGTCGAGGTTTCGCAGCAGGTCAACATTCAGGTCCGCGTGGTCGAGGTCTCGCGGTCGCTGACGCACTCGCTTGGCTTCAACTGGGGCGCCGTGCTCAATTCCGGCCGCGGTCCCCTCTACTTCGGGAACGGCACCTCGCAGAGCCTCTTCTCGCCCAATGCGGCCAACAACTCGCACTTCAATGCCGACCAGGCGTTTGACGCGGGCAAATCCAATATTCCGGGCCTCATGCCCAACGCCACCGACGCGGGCGGCAGCTTCGGCGGCATGCTCAGCATGGGCCGCATGTCCCTCGGCGTCCTCATCAACGCGATGAGCGAATCGGGCTTCGCGTCACTCCTTGCCGAACCCAATCTCACGGCCATGTCCGGGCAGCCCGCGGCCTTCGCGAGCGGCGGTGAAGTGCCGATCCTCATCGTGACGGGCAACTCCATCACGATCGACTACAAGTCCTGGGGTGTGATTCTGCGCATGACGCCCACCGTCCTCTCGCCCAACCGCATCTCGATTCACGTGGCCCCTGAAGTGAGCGAACTCACGAGCGAAGGCCAGGTCGTCATGGGTGAATCCGTGATTCCGGCCGTGCGCGTCCGCCGCGCGGAAACGACCGTTGAGCTCGCAAGCGGCCAGAGCTTCGCCTTGGCCGGGATGCTGAGAAGCGAATCCTCCCAGACCGTCAACGGCGTGCCGGGCCTGAGGAGCCTCCCCTTCGTCGGGCGCCTCTTCGAATACGAGCAGACGCAGGTCGAAGACAGCGAGCTCGTGATTCTGCTTACCGCCAACATCGTCGACCCCGTCTCGTCGGGCGACCTCCGCGTGCCCGGCCGCGGGATCAATGCGGTGGACGCCTATGCGCCGCGCCAGGCCTCGATCGGGTACCTCTTCTGATGCGCCTTGAAGGATTTCCAAATGACTGAAGACAAGAAGACTGAAGCGCGCCCGGCCGTCGAGAAGGAGGGCTTCATGGTGAGACTCCGCTCTGGTGCGGCCATCGTGATTGCGGCGCTCGCCGCGGTCGGCCTTTCGGGCTGCAGCGGCATGCTCGATCTTTCCTACCTTGGCGACGCAGCTGAAACGGGCGTCGAGTACGTGGGCGGCAAGATCGTCGCGGGCTACGAAAAGGTGGAAGGTTGGGAAACGAAATCCGTCGCACGCGTGCGTCAGGCGAATTTCGCGCAGATGCGCGACGAAGCGCTTTCGATGAAGGTGGAGGCGAAGTCCCTCTACCTGCGGGCGTCGGCCAATGGTTCCGGCTTCACCGACCAGTCGATTGAAGCGGCCAACAAGTTCCTGCTGTCGCAGGGCCCGATCCGCCGCCAGGTGCTCACGATCATTCCGCTTTCCGCCCGCGGCGAGAAGCTCGCCCGGCGCTTGGCCGAAGCGCTCGAAGACGCGGGTGCCGTGGAGCCTAAGCTCGGCTACTACGTCGACAAGAAGACGGGCAGGCACGACTTCGCCGACCGAAAGACCGGCTGGGACATCGAACTTGTGAGCGAAGCCTATGTGGTTCACGCGCCCGAGTGCGGCGTGAAGGACCCGAAGCGCTGGACGATCGATCCCTACGACGCCGTGGGGACGCTCGGGTGCGCCAACAACGCCAACATCGCGATGATGGTGAGCGACCCGAAGGACCTCCTGCGCCCGCGCGCGCTTGAGGCGGCCGACGGCACGGCGAGCGACCTTGCCGTGCGCAAGTACCAGGAAGGCGATACCGAAGACCTGGTCGACATCGACTTCAGCCAGGAGGAATAAATCGTGGAGAAGGAGAACGAATCCGCGGGCGGCGTCGCTGCCGCCGTCTTCTGCCGCGGCGACGACCGCGCGCAGTTTGCCGCCGCCGCGGCCCGCCTTGGGCGCGCCTGCGCTGCGGTGGAGGAGGGCGGCCTCGCCGAGGCCGAGAAGTGGCTCGCTGAAAATGCCGCGCCCGGCCTCATCGTGGTGGACGTGTCGAACGAACCCTTCCCTGTGCCGGCGCTCGCCGACCTCGCCGCGATGGCGGGGCCGGGATGCCGCATCGCGGCCGTGGGCCGCACGGACGACGTGGGGCTCTACCGCTCGCTTCTGTCGGCGGGCATCTTCGAATACCTCGTTTCCCCCGTGACGGACGGCCAGATCGCCGAGCTCTTCGAGCGCGCCGACGGCGACCGCTGGCTCGGGCTCCCCGAAGCCGGGTCCGTGCGCGTCGGCCAGACCGTCGCCGTGACGGGCGTGGCCGGGGGCGTGGGCGTCAGCACCACCGCGGCGCTCTTGGGCAAATGGATCGCCGACCAGGCGAAGTTCCAAACGCTTCTCGTTGACTTCGACCGACGCAAGGGCGACCTCGCCCTCATGCTCGGCCTCAAGGCCGACAACGGCCTCTCGGGGATTCTCTCGGCCGCGCAGATCGACTACCGGCTGATCGCCCGCACGGTGCTCGCCGAAGACGCGGACGCCGTGGGCAAGTCTGCCAAGAGCGCTTCGAAGCGTCTGTCGCTTCTCGCGCAGCGCCCCGGTCCCGAAACGCCCGTCGACCCGCAGCTGCTTCTCGAGCTCGGCGGCGCCCTCTGCGAGCTCTTCTCCGTCTCGATCTGGGACATTCCGTCGCATCGCCCCTCGGGGAGCGTCGAGATCCTCACGAACGCCGACGTCTGCGTGATCCTCACGGACCTCACGGTGTCGCACGCGCGCGCGGCGAAGATCCTGCTCGCCGAACTTGGGAGCCCGAAGCCCGGCCAGCGCCGCTACATCGTGGCGAACGCCTGCCGTGCGGCTGGAAACGGCAGGAAGAATGAGAGGCCCGTCCTCACGAAGGAGGCGTTCGAAGAGTTCTTGGGCGCCAAGATCGACTTCGAGCTCCCCTATGCGGGCCGCGCGTTGGAAGAAAGCCTCGTTGAAGGCGCGGTTTCGGCCGCCAAGGCGCCGGCCTTCGGCGCGGCCGTCGAAGCGCTCGCCTGCGGGCTCCTCGGGCGCCCCGCCCCCGCCGCCTCGAGAAAGGGCCTCGCCGCCGCGCTCGACCGCCTCAAGACGCTCGGCCGCCGAAAGGCCTGAACCAGGTAGAGCCCGAACACCCCGAAGGAGAGATTTTCAAGATGCTTGTCGGTTCGAGAAGAACGTTCGTGCAGCAGCGCGCGGTCCAGGCAGCTCCTGCGCCGTCCGCGGCGCCCGCTGCCGTCTCCGCCCCGGTTCAGCTGGCCGCCCCTCAAGTCCAATCGCAGCCCGCGCCCGCCTTCGCGGCGCCGCAGCCCCTCCGCGCCCCCATGGGCATGTCGGGGCTGTCGGCCGCGAGCCCGAGGCGGGGAGTTTCTGCGCGCTCGGCCGCTCCTGCTGCCGCCTCCGCGCAACAGGCTCCGGCCGCCGGCGCCGCTCTCAACGAACTCGCCCGCGTCCGCCGCACGATTCACGATCAGGTCTTCGCGCAGATTGACCCGATCAAGGCCGCGTCGACCACGCGCGAGAATCTGGCCGACCAGATCGCGGCCCTCATCCGAGAGATCTGCGACCAGAACCGCTTCCAGCTCACCGCTGCCGAAGAGCAGACGATCAGCGCGCAGATGCTCGACGAAATGCTCGGCATCGGGCCGATCGAGCCGCTGCTCGCCGACGAGACCGTCACCGACATTCTCGTGAACGGGTTCGACAAGGTCTTCGTCGAGCGCTTCGGCAAGCTCGAGCTCACGAACATCACCTTCATCGACGAGGAGCACGTCTTCAATATCGCGCAGCGCATCGCCGCGCGCGTGGGGCGCCGCATCGACGAGGCCAATCCTATGGTGGACGCCCGCTTGGCCGACGGTAGCCGCGTGAACGTGGTGACGAAGCCCCTCGCGCTCGACGGCACGTCGATCTCCATTCGAAAGTTCAGCAAGCACAAGCGCAACCTCGAAGAGCTCGCCGAAGGCGGCGCGCTCAACCGCGAGATGGTGGAGCTTCTCGAGCGCGCCGTAATGGCCCGCCTCAACATTGTGGTGTCGGGCGGCACGGGCGCCGGCAAGACGACGATGCTCAATGCGCTCTCCTTCAAGATCGGTCCCTCAGAGCGCGTGGTGACGATCGAGGACGCTGCGGAACTGCAGCTCAACCAGGAAGACATCGTCCGCCTCGAAACCCGCCCCGAGAGCATTGAAGGGGGCGGCCAGGTGACGCAGCGCGACCTCGTGAAGAACGCCCTTCGTATGCGCCCCGACCGCATCATCCTGGGCGAAGTCCGCGGCGGCGAATGCTTCGACATGCTTCAGGCCATGAACACCGGCCACGACGGGTCGCTCTGCACCGTGCACGCGAACAACCCGCGCGACGCGCTCATCCGACTCGAGAACATGGTCTTGATGGCGAACCTGCAGCTGCCGCTCAACGCCATTCGCCGCCAGATCGGCGGCGCCGTGAACATGGTCGTGCAGATCGAGCGCATGCGGGACGGCCGCCGCCGTGTGGTCTCCATCATGGAGGTCTGCGGCATGGAGGAGGACGTCATTCAGACGCAGGAGCTCTACACCTACCGCGTGAAGTCGATCCTTCCAGACGGGCGCATTCAGGGCGAATTCGCTCCGACCGGCCTGCGCCCCAAGTTCTACCAGGACCGCTCGCACCTCTTCGGCGGCAACTGACAGACACCGCGAGATGCCCCATGCTTGATCTCTTCACGCTGCTCGTTTTCCTTCTGGTGCTCGTGGGATTCTTCGCGATCCGAGCCTTTTCGGCGAAGTCGCGCCGCGAGGACCTCGTGAAGGCGAGGCTTGCTCAGCTGCTCGCCCAGACGACTGAAGAAGCCGAGGGGTTGAAGGCCGTCGACTATCCCGACCAGTCGGTGCTTCTCGGCACGGACGACTACGACGGACGCTTCCCCTGGATCCACGCGCGGATCGTGCGCGTGAAGAAGGACTTCGAGCGCCTCGGCTGGATGAAGAATCTGCGGCTGCGCCTCATTGTGCTCTTCGCTGTTTCCTTTGCGCTTGCGGGCTTCATCGGCCGCATGACCGACTACGCGCTCCCGGTCGCAGCAATCGGGGGCGCAGCCATTGCGCTCGTGATCGGGGGCGCCCTCTACCTGCGCGCGATGAGCGAATGGACGGAGAAGCTGGGCGCGGCGCTCCCCGAAGCCATCGACGCCATCGCCCGCATCTGCCGCGCGGGCGTGCCGGCGCAGACGGCCTTCGGACTTGCCGCCCAGAACCTTCGCGGGCCGCTCTCCGACGAGCTGAAGGCGATCGACCGCTGGCTCAAATTGGGCGTCCCGATGAAGCAGGTGCTGCAGGAATCCGCCCGCCGCGTGCCCTTGTCGGAGTACCGGTTCTTCGCGGTGATCCTCATCATCAGCCAGGAGTCGGGCGGCCGCTTGGCCGATACGCTCGAGCAGCTCGCCCAAACGCTTCGCGAGCGCGCCGAACTCGCGCTCAAGGTCCAGGCAAAGACCTCGGAAGCCCGCGCCTCGATCAAGATCGTCTCCTGCCTCGTGCCCGGCGTGCTTCTCTACCAGTACATCCAGGCGCCGCAGGACTTCGCCTTCCTCGTCACCGATCCCGCGGGCCTGAAGGTCCTCGCTTATGCGGCTGGAAGCGTCGCCCTCGGACTCTTCGCGACCTGGCTCATGGTCCGCCGAATTCAGTAATTAAGTGGGAGAAGAAACGATGACCGACTGGATGCTCTTCGCTCTCCTTGCGGGCCTGTGCGCTGCGGCCTTTGCGGCGGCGTTCAAGGACATGCGCTCGACCGAATCGCTTGCCGACCGCCTCGAAGGCTCGATCGACGAAGCGGAGGCGCCTCAGGCGCCCGCTGCCGCAGGGCTCGAACCATTGCCCAAATGGATGCGCGACTTGGGCGACATCGGCTTGAAGCTCGCCGGGTCCGAAAAGAGCCGCGAAGAAGCCTCGATCCTTCTCGCGCAGGCGGGCTTCTCGCGCGCGGGTTCGCTCGGGTGCTTCCTGCTCCTCAAGTCTCTCTTGGGGCTTCTGGCTGCCATTACGCTCTTTCTTGGAACGGAAGAGCGCAGCATCGGCACGATCGCCCTCATGGGCGTGGGGTACGTCGTGGGCGGCATCGTGCCCGAATGGGTGCTCAAAGCCCAGGCCAACCGCCGCGCCGCGGCGCTCGAGCGCAGCATGCCCGATGCCCTCGACCTCATGGTGATCTGCGCGGAAGCGGGGCTGCCGTTCGCGCGCATCGTGAAGGTGGTGTCGCGCGAAATGAAACTCTCCGCTCCCGTGCTCGCGCGCGAGCTTGAAATCACGAACGCCGAGCTCGAGATCATGCCCGAGCGCGCGACGGCGCTCCGCAACCTCGCGGCGAGAACGCGCGTGCCTTCCGTTGAAAGCATGGTGGCGACCCTCATCCAGGCCGAGCAGTTCGGCACGCCCCTCGCGCAGGCGCTCCACAACATCGCGTCGGAGTCGCGCTCGACCCTGATCCTCACGCTCGAAGAGCGCGCAGGCAAATTGCCCGCCCGTCTCTCGATTCCGCTGATGACGCTCATCCTTCCGCCCGTCGTGGCGATCGTGGCGGCGCCCGCCCTGATGCGCGTCATCCGCACGCTCCTTTCCTGAAGCTCAGAACAAAACCAAACAGGATTTCAAATGACTTTTTCGACCAAGACCGCGCGCGCCGGATTGTGCGCATTGACCGGAATGATTCTCATTAGCCTCTCTGGGTGCGCCTCGATTGCGGGCGCCGAGAAGGACAATCCCGCGCCGCAGCGGACCATCACGGAACGCACGGCCTCGGACGTCGTGACGATGCCCCGAAAGGACCGCGACTCGGCGCTGAGGCTCGCGCGCATGTTGGTCGCCCAGGGGCGCCTCGAAGGGGCGCTCGGGGTCTACGCCGAGCTCGACCGCAAGGGCGGGATGGACGCCAAGTCGCTCCTCGAATATGCGGGCGTGGCGTCCCTCATTAAAGCGCCCCGAGCGACGCTCCCGCTCTTCGCGCGCGCAGAGGCGCTCGCCCAGGCCGAAAAGGTCGAGCTCACGAAAACGGAAGAGGGCGGCCTCTACGCCGGTCTCGGGCGCGCCTACATGGCTGCCGCCCGCATGACGGAGGCGAAGACCGCGCTTGAGCGCGCGGTGGCTGCGGACCCGAACAACATCGCCGCAAGGAATGCGTTGGGCGTCCTCCTCGACGCCGAGGGCGACCACGAAGGGGCGGCGGAGCAATTGAACGCCGCTTTGAAGCTCTCGCCCGCCAACATTCAGGTCCTCAACAATCTCGCGCTCTCGCGCATGGGCGCGGGCGACGTCAAGGGAGCGCTGAAGGCGCTTCGCGACGCCGAGAGCTTCACGGGCGCGAACGCTGGGGGCGACGCCCAGCAGGGCGAACTCACCGTGAAGCTCAATCTCGCCTTCATCGAATTCATGACGGGCGCGGCCGAGCGCGCGGAAAAGACGCTTGCGGGCTTCATTAATGATGAGCAGACGGCGGAGCTTCTCTCGCGCTTTGCCGCCATGAAGACCCGCATCGATGCGGGCGAATCGAGCCTGGCTGAAGAGTGCCTCAGGGCTTCGGGCGAAATGCTCCAGATCCGCGCAAAGCACGCGGACGATGCCGACGACTACGGCTACGAAGTGCCGATGGTCGTGAGCCCCATGAAGATCGAAGGAATTGACGGAGCGTCCGGCGCTGCGGGCGCAAAAAGCCTCTCGCCCAAGGCTCGGACGCTCCCTAATACGCCGGCCGGGCGCGCGGAAGCCGAAGGGCTGATGCAGGCGCCTGCCGCGCAGTGAATTCGGGCGGCCAAAGTGCATGGAGGCTGACGCCGTGAAGCGAGCGCTCTCAACCCTCATCCGATTCGCACGGACCTCCCGCGGCGCCATCGCCGTGGAGGCGGCCTTTGCGTTTCCCGTGATCCTCGTGGCGTTCTTCATCGCGGCTGAGCTCGCGTCGATGACGATTACGATGCAGGTGACGGAGAGCGCCGTGTCGGCCGCGCTCGCGCGCTTCCGCGACGAAGGCGAGCTGGGTGCGGCCGCCGAATCCGACATTCGCCAGGGCGTTGCCGCCTACTCCTTCGGCTACATCAAGCCGGGCGACGTCTCGCGCGTGACGGTGGAGGCCTACGACTCGCTCGACGCCATGGGAAACCCTGGCGGGTCGGGCGAGGACGAAGACGAGGAGGATGGCGCAGCCGATTCGTTCGACGACGCCTACCCCGCCTGGCGGATCGTGGTGGTGGTTCACAAGGACTTCATCACGCCCTTGCCGCGGATGCTCCTCACGAACAGGAAGGACTTCACCTACCGGTGCGAACGGGTGGTGGCGTACTTCCCGAAAGTCGACGATGCGGGGGCCTGAGATGACGATGAAGACTTTCATCAAGGCATTTGCCGCGTCGCGGCGGGGGTCGATCGCCGTCGAGACGGCGCTCGGAATCGCGCTCTTCTTCGGCGTCATGGTGCTGATCGCCGACATGCACGAGGTCGGGATCGAGCGCGCAAGGCTTGAGGCCGCCGCCGGCCAGATCGCTCAGAACGCGGCCGTGCAGTCGAAGATCACCCAGCCCGGGCTCGACATTCTGGTCGACGCGGCGCTTCAGACGAAGGGCCGCGACGCCGAGGTCATCATCATGAACGTCTTGCAGTCGGGCGCCATTGAATGGATGCTGCGTCGCGGCGACGGGGCGGCGCTCTGCGAATTGAACGTCGACGGGAAGTACTTCACCGGGACGCTTCCGGTGGATCCCCCGGAAGCTGCGGGCGAAGGCAGCGACGACGAAGACGAGGACGGCAGAACCATGTCGATGATCGTGGTCGACGTCTGCCGCCGCACGGCGGGGCTCGAATTGGGAAAGCACGTGAAGCTCCCCCGCGTGATGCAGGTTGAGAACATCTACCGCGCGAGCACGCGCACCGTGAAGATCGACGAGGCCCTTGAGGACGAGAACCTCATGCCGTCGGGCGATGAGGACGAAGACAAATGAAGGGGCGCCGCATGACCGTGAACTTTTCTGAACTCCTCGGCCGCGTCAAGTCGGCGGGCGCCCGCGCCCTCTCGGACGAATCGGGGTCGGCTGCCGTCACTACGGGGCACTTCCGTTAATTCCCTAAAACCTCAAAGTATCAGAAAATGATTCTTTAG
>Cebus_capucinus_imitator_PRJNA485217_SSR105__coassemble_360_pt1 | contig 21040 bp, 13 predicted proteins | sample Cebus_capucinus_imitator_PRJNA485217_SSR105__metabat2_low_PE_013 | metagenome-assembled genome bin Cebus_capucinus_imitator_PRJNA485217_SSR105 | reverse complement strand
ACGAACATCACCATGAAGAAGGCGAATGCGGGTGCGGCTGCGGCGGCCACCACCATCATCACGGCGAAGGTGAATGCTGCTGCGGTCACGACCACGAGCATCACCACGAAGAAGGTGAATGCTGCTGCGGCGGTCACGGCCACGAACATCACCATGAAGAAGGCGAATGCGGGTGCGGCTGCGGCGGCCACCACCACCATCATCACGGCGAAGGCGAATGCTGTTGCGGGCACGACCACGACCACCATCACGAAGAAGGTGAATGCTGCTGCGGCGGTCACGGCCACGAGCACCACCACGAAGAAGGCGAATGCTGCTGCGGCGGTCATGGCCACGAGCACCACCATGAAGAAGGCGAGTGCTGCTGCGGTAAGCACTAAGCGGCTTTCTCTTTCGGCACCAGCTGCTGAAGGCGTCGTCTGATTGGGCGGGCCTTCAGCGCTGACAATGCGGCCTTGGCGAGATGATTTCTTGTCGGGGCCGTAAAGCTATTTGCAGGCAACAACTTCAACCAAGCAAAAGGGTACGGCAGCGAATTTTCCCTCGGCTTTGAATGCCAACCTGATTCCCTCTATGAATTTCAATCTTTCCCATCCCATTTTCGGCAAAGCCTGGACTGTAGCCATTACTGTCGCGCTTTTGTGCATAGTTGTCTGCTTCGCTGGAGGGGCTGAGGCGGCTCAATGGCTGACGTCCAAGTCTGCCATCTACCTCGTGGCTTTCCTCATTGCGGCTGCGGCCTTCGCTTGCGCGATTTACTATGGAAATGCCGTTCAAGACATCATCACTCAGCTGCAGCAGTTCAGGGCGTTGGTCGCAGAGTCGGGAAGTGATTGGGAAAGATTGCGCGGTGAGGCCGAAGGCAATGTGCTTGTGCGGGATGCCTTCAAACGGTTTGACCGCGGCGTGCGCATCGACGAGTTCAAGGATGAGTCTCGGATTGTTACTGAGCCAGTGGAAGACTTCATCAATCCGAATGCACTCTACTTTTCGCAGCTCGAGGTGCATTTCTACCGCTCGGTGCCGGGCATGCTCACGGGCCTGGGGCTCCTCTTCACATTTGTCGGTCTGGCGGCCGGCATCTATCTCGCCTACAACGCGGAAGGGCGTGACAATTTCGATAGCGCCGTTAAACAACTCTTGAGCGGCGCCGGTCAGGCCTTCGTGAGCTCGATTGTCGGCCTCGTGGGCTCGCTCCTCTTTCAGGCGTACATCAAGTTCAGTGAAAACAAAGTATTCGCCGAAATCCAAGGCATCGTGTCGGAGATCGACAAGCACGTCCTCTTTCGCAGCCCCGAATACCTCCAATACGAGACGCTCCTCTTGATCCGCAATCAGGGCGAAAAGGTCGATGAACTCGGCACTAGCTGGAACAACAAGATGGAGGAGGTCTTCGACAAGATGCTCGCCGAGCAGTCGCAGATGACTAAGGAGATGAGCGACCGCCTCGTCGGGGCGATCGACCGAATCGATCTGGCGCTTCAGGCGATGAGCCAGAACCAGGTCGAGCACATCCTGAGCGTGCTCCAGGAAGCCTCCGAAGCCTTCAGCAAGATGTTGGGCGACCGCATCCAGGAGATGACGGAGGACTTCTCGAAGACCGCTTCCAACCTAACGCAGGCGGCCAATACGCTCGAGCAGGTGTTCGGCGTCATCAACGACCGCATCAGCGAAGCCTCTCAGACGACGCAGGCGCATATTGCCGCCATTGAAGAGGAATTCACCAAGATTGAAGCCGGTATGCGTGCGGGCGGCGAAGCGGCAGAGAGCGCTCTCAGCGATGCTTCTCAACGGGTCAGCCAGATGTCCGAAGAGATCCGCTCGACCGCAGAAAGCCTCAAGAACACGCTTGACGGTGCTTCTTCCGGGTTCAAAACCACGATTGACGAAGCGGCTAGCGGCCTCAGCCAAAGCCTTGCCGGCACTTCTGAAGACTTCAAGACGGCGATGGCGGAAACGTCTGGCGCCTTTAAGAGTGTGATTGCCTCCTCCGGCAGCGAATTCGAAGGATCGATGAAGACGACGTCCGAGAGCTTTGCCAAGACGCTCAATGATGCGGCCGATCATGCAGCCGAAGTGCTTGGAGATGCGCTTGCAAAGACGGGCGAGTCTCTCAAGGGACAGGTGGGCGAAGCGGCTGAAGGCATCACGACGATGCTCGAAGGCATCAAGGAGCAGATGGAGAAGCAGCGCGAGGTTGTCCTGCAGCTCGAGAGGGCCGCAGCCGGCATTGGCTCCCAAGCGTCGATGTTCGAAGAGACGCTCGTCAACATGGCCAAGCAGCAAAAGGCCTTTGCCGAAACGGCTACGGCGCTTCAGGAAGCCGTTCGGGGAGCCGCCGATGGGATCGGAGAGTCGCAGCGGAACATTTCTGAAGAGCTGCTCGATCAGGCTCGCGTTCTCACGGAGCAGCAGCAGGGCATTATTAAGACGGCCGAACGCGTGCAGAGCATCACGACGGAGCATCTCACCAATATTGCCCAAAGCCTCAAGGCCATGCACGACAAGGTAGGCAGCATCCTGACGGAAAGCGACAGCGGCCTATCCCAGGCGGTCGGCAGCATGAGCGGCGCGCTCAACTCCTGGATCGAGCATCAGGCGGAGGCGAATAAGGACCTTTCCAACAACATCGATGAGCTGAGAACCGTGCTGAAAACGCTGCCTTCCGTGCGGCCGGCGGTGCCTGCTCGTGAAGTCCGCTGATTGAGGAGCAGATAGATGGCGCAGCGCAGAAGCTCCCGGCAGACTCACGACTCAGGCGAAGAGGTCAACTACTTTGCGAGCGTCTCCGACTTGATGTCGGGGCTTCTCTTCATCTTCATCATCGCGCTCACGGCGGCACTCATCCATACGCAGGACTCGCTTGCAGATGCTCAAGCCGAGAAGATACGGGCTGAAGCGGCCCGCCTTGAGGCTGAAGAGGCCAAGCAGAATGCGGAAGCTGCTCAGCAGAGCGCGACCGAAGCAAAGGCCGCACTCGAAGAACTGCAGAAGGATGCGGAAGTAGTCCGCACGAGGCTCATCACGGTAGAGGACCGGCTCAAGGGCAACAACCTCGCGAGAGCGGCGCTGCTCTCACGACTTCAGGATGTGCTGCAGAAGAATCACTCCATTCAGGTCAACGTAGATGCCACGCGCGGGAAGCTCCGGATTCCGGAAGAGGCCGTCACCTTCGAAGTTGGCAAGAGCGACCTCGATGCGGAAAACTCGCAGAAGCTCCTCGACATCGGCGCAGAGCTCGCGAAGGTGCTGCCCTGCTACCTCTCGACGGATGAAGCCAAGATGGAGCAGTGCCTTGCGGTCAATCCGCATCAGAACAAGCTCGACGCCGTCTTCATTGAGGGGCACACCGACAATCAGCAGTACCGCGGCGACCGCGGGGGCGCCCGCAACCGGACGCTTTCGACCGACCGCTCCAACAAGGTGTACCGCGTGCTTGTCAGTGGGAGCCCCGCGCTCTCGCACATGAAGAACGACCGCGGCGAAGCGCTCTTCTCGATCTCGGGCTACGGCGAAGACCGTCCGGTGGAAGGCCATGAACACGATCAGCCCACGAACGACTCCGCTAATCGACGCATCGAGATCCGCTTCGTCTTTGCAGAGCCCAAGATGACGGATGAAGAAAACCAATTGGTGCGCCAATCGCTTGCAGTAGCGGCGCTCGACCGTGAGTGAGGTGCCTTGACATGGATCTTCATATCGACGATGAGTTCGAGCGCATCTTCCTCAAGCTGAGCGAGAAGCCTCTTTCTCGGCAGTGCTTGATTGCGGAGAAGTGCTTCGAAATCGAGCAGGTTTGGGATGCCCGCAAGAATAGGCTTCCACCTACCCGCGCCCGTCGCGACATGTACGACAAGATGGCCTCGGAGGGCATGAACGGTGCTTATGCCGACGGCGAAACCGGATTGATGATGGAATGCCTCTTCTTTGGTGCCGGCCCTGAGCGCCCCGCGCTCTACGGCGACGGCATTCTGACGGCGTTTGTGGGCGAACGCGTCCTGAGGCGTGCCAACGACCGCGCTTTGGTGCGTGCTTGGTGCCGCGGCGTCTACCAGGTCTGGCCCGACGATCTGGCAGTACTGCAGCCCCTCATCGACAGCATCAGACGCCTTGCAAGCAAGAACGAGCAGGCTGCGGGTCTTGCCGATAAGGGGCTTATCGATGTAGAGGCGCCCAAACGCATGGCCGATGCCGTTCCGGAGGATGAGGCCATCGACGAATTCACGGCGCTTCAGAGCGACAATCTAGCCGCGCGCTTCAGCGGCTTCTCACACGCCGCGTGGCGGGAGAGCTTCGGTCGGTACGCCAAGCTCGTGGAAACCGCCGAAGACGATGTGGACCTCCTGGCAGGCCGCCTCAAGCGGATCGAACGCGAATCCGTGCTGCCCACTCGGCGATTCCGCGACCTGCGGCAGGCGGACGCCTTCGCGAAGGCGGTGCTCAAGCCCTATGACAAGGGCAGCGGGAAGCTTCCGACGCTGCCGGTTCAGGAGCAGCTTTGGCAGTTCTTCGAGCGGATCTTCGGCGAAACGAATGATCCAGAGAGCGCACTCGTCTGGCGGCTCATCAGTGAGTGGATCAAGGCGTTGGTCGAGCACTGGAAGCAGGGCCGTGCGCTGATAGACGCCTTCGATCTCGTAGAAACTATTGCCCGCAAGTACGCGCCGAGACAAGCGACGACTCCCAAGCTGCACTGGGCCAAGCGCTGCGAATTCTGGCGACAGATCTGGAACAACGGCCACATCACGGCCTGCAAGGTCTTCGTGCGCGACGCCATCATGCGCAGTCAAGAGGTGCTCAAGTATCAGGAGACGGGTGTTCCTATCGGTATTGTCAGAAAGGATCCCTACTTGATGAAGGGGCAGGCCGTAATAGCCATGACGGTGCGGGATGCGGTGCTTGCGGTTGAGGTGAATTTCAACGGGGCGCTCCGCATCGTGGATCTGCATAGTCATCCGAGCATGAACTACCATCAAAACTCAGGGCTACCCCCAGATTGGCGGTACGATCTGGATAGAGTGGGGGCAAACATCAGACACGACACGGGTTGGGAAAACCGTGCAAGCTACGCGATCAACAAGATTGTCGGCTTCCGCATCGTTTGAGGGAGAAAGCGGTGATATTCGACTTCTTCAAGAGAAAAAAGAAAGTCTCTCTGGAATCTGCCGATGCTTTGCCGGAGGACCGCCCCCGCTTTGCTGCGGCCGAACGCACGGCAATGGACGAAGAACGCCTGCAGGACTGCCGCTCCGCCGTTCTGGCAATGCTCGACGCCCGCGCTGCTGAGGCCGGCCGCGAGCTCTCCGAGCAGGAGGCGCTCTACCGGCGGTTCCTGCTCTTTTCGGAATGCCTCGACGCCTTCGTCTTCCGCTTGAAGCGCTCGGACGACGCATTTCTCCCAATCGACCGTTGGACCGATGAAGCGCAGGGCGAAGAGCTCGACGCCGTCTTTGCGCTGATCGACGCCTACAACGCGGATGCCGCCGCAGCGCTCGACGAATGCACGATGATCGTCCCCGACATGGTGCTCGCCGGCATGGATCTGCCGCACCCAGAAGTGCTGGGGCTGCCGCCCCGCGGCGGCGAGTCCATTCATCTGTCGACCCGAGGGCTCCCCTATTCGAAGAGCTTTGAGGTCGGCATGGAGTTCATCTCCGACCACCGCACCCTCATTCGCCCGCAGCGCCGCGGCTTGGTGCTGGAGTCCGGCGGCCGCGAGCGGCTTCTTTCGGCAGAGCTCTTCATCATCGCGGAGACGGTCGACGAATTCACCCGCGAAAAGCAGGCCGCAGAGAACGACGAGGCCTGCAGATTTGCCTGGGCCAAGGCCGTGGGCATCCTCGGAGGCTCTCCTGTGGCTTCCCGCGCACTGCGCTCCAATGTGCAGGCCCGAATCCTGACGGTGGGGCGCCTTACGGTGGAGACGGACGCCAAGGGGCGGCTCCTGCCCGTCATGCTCGCCCCCAAGAATCTGCGGCAGGGCGCGGAAGACTTCACGCCGCTCCTCAGCCGGGAGGAAAAAGAGGCGCTCGCAAGGTATTTGGGGAGCACGATGCCGCTCTCGGGCCACATACCGCTCGGCAATCGTGGGTACGTCTTCCTCACGCCCGAAGCCTCGCGCGTCGTGGAGGCGCTGCGGGGCCTCAATCGGGGGAAGGCCGAAGAACGGATGACGTTTCTCGCCAACCCGCAGCGCGCTCTAGTGGAGCTCCTCAAGGACGACCCAAAGCTCAAGGGCGCCGACCTCGACGCGATGGTCGATCAGGTCTTCGTCGAAACGCCCGAGTTCCTGAATGAACGCGTCAAGGCGCTCGGCCCCTGGCAGCCCAAGGCGCTCTCCTTTGGCGCCCCCGTTTCCAACGACTGGTTCGAAGACGGCGACAACCGCTGGGGCTTCGTCGTGAACGGCGAATACCTCTGGGCGACGCTAGATGAGTTGAAGAGCCTTCTCAAGAAGGTGAAGAAGGCCGTCGCCTCGGGCGACGAGGAGATCAAGGCGCATGGAATCACGTTTCCGGCGAGCGCCGTTTCCATCCCCGACCTCACGGCGCTGATCGAGCAGGCGTCCCGCCAGAGCGGGAGACAGTTCGACGAGGCGGAAGGCGGTGCAGGCAAGAGCGGCGCCAAAGCAGGCCCCGCGGAGCCGGTGGTTGAAGATGCTGCCGCCGTGCGCTACGGCCCTGACATCAAGAGCAACATCGAGTCGCTCGAGTTTGCCGCCGCCCGCACCGAGCGCGAAGCGTGGACGCACCCGCTGCAAGGCATCAACGGCAAGCTCATGCCGCATCAGGAAGAGTGCCTTGAGTGGCTCAAGGGCCTCTGGAACCAGGGCGTTCCGGGCGGACTTCTCGCCGACGACATGGGGCTCGGCAAGACGCTTCAATGCATTGCCTTTCTTGCTTGGATTACGGAAGGCTGCCGCAGGCAGGATCTGCGTCCGCGTTGCCTCGTCGTGGCCCCAGCGGGCCTCATCGCCAACTGGCAGGCCGAGGTGGAGCGTTGGGCGCCCGGCGTTCTTGGGCAGGCGCTCGTGCTTTCGGGGAAGACCCTCAACGAACTGAAGGCACTAACCGCCTCGGAGCGCACCGACCGGTTGGACGACGTCGTCTGGTGCATCGCAACCTACGAGGCCGTGCGCAACCACATCGACTTCTTCGTCTGCGAACCCTGGACCGTGATGGTGCTCGACGAAGCTCAGAAGATCAAGAACCCGGTGTCGATGCTCACGGAATGCGTGAAGTCGCTCGAAACCAAATTCACGCTGGCGATGACGGGCACGCCCGTCGAAAACTCCTTCATGGACGTCTGGTCCATCATCGATGCCGCCGTGCCGGGCGTCATGGGTGCGGCGAAGGACTTCAGCAGCGAGTGGTGCGACGACGCCCGCATCGAGGCGTGCGGCCGCGGGCTCCACGATCTCCTTTGCGGAGGCGCCGAACTTGAAGACGCCGAGGGCGGCAAGGCGCGCATCCGATTGATGCTCCGCCGCATGAAGACCGAGCACATCCGCGACCTGCCGCCCAAGATGGCGGAGCCTCTATTGAGAACTATGCCGGACGATCAAGTGACGGCCTATGAAGACGTGATGGCCGAGCGCCGGGCGATCGAAGAGAACGCCCGAGCGAGCATGCCGGGACTGCAGCAGCTGCAGCGGCTGGCCGACGTGTCGCTTTCGCCCGACAGTCTCACGAAAAAGGGTGCCGTCATCACGCAAAAGGAGATTGAACGGTCGGCAAGGCTCGCTGCGCTCTTTGAAACGCTCGACCGCATCCGCGACCAACGGGAGAAGGCCGTGGTGTTCGTGCTGCACCTCGAACTCCAGCAAACGCTCGCTCGCGCCATCAAGGACCGCTATGAGCTCGACCACATGCCCGGCATGATTTCGGGTTCAATGTCGGCTGATAAGCGCCAGGCGGTCGTACGTTCGTTCCAGGATCCCGAAAAGGAAGGCCGGTTCGACGTGGTGATTCTCACCTCGCGCGCGGCAGGCACGGGCCTCACGCTTACGGCGGCCAACCATGTGATCCACCTCGAGCGTTGGTGGAATCCTGCCGTGGAGGATCAGTGCTCCGACCGGTGCTGGCGAATTGGTCAGAAGCGGACCGTGTATATTCACTATCCGCTCGCCGTCCTGCCGCACGCCAACCGCAAGAGCTACGACCAAAAGCTCGACGGCTTCCTCAGCACGAAGCGCAGCCGGAGTGAGAACATCCTTGCGCCCGCGTCGGGCGACGACATGGCGAAGAGCTTCGTCACGGCGATGCTCGGCGACGAGGACGACTGAACTTTCATGAGCGCATCCAAGCCGCCGAATGCGTGAGGTGCGTGCATTCGGCGGTAGCTGACTCCGGCGCAGGTTTAGGTTCGGACGTTTTCACGCTGGTATTCGGTCCCCGCCAAGAGACGGCTGAGAGGCTTCCCGGGCCCCTGCGGTATCATTCCAGGAAACACAAGCAAGAAAGCTTCGCGCAAAAACGCGGAGCTTCAATTCTTTCGGGCCCGTCAATGTTTCCTTTGAAGCTCTCAACGCTTGCCGCGGCAGCCGCTGCGGTGCTTGCCGCCATTCCCGCATTCACTCAAGCCGTCGAATTGGGCGACCTCACGGTCGTCAGCCGCCCGGGGCAGCCGCTCGACGCCGTGCTCGAGGTGGACGACGTCGACATCACGGTGTCGCCGCTGCTCGTGCGCGTAGCGCCGCCGGCCACCTATCTGCGCGAAGGCGTGGAGTGGCCGCTTGAGGCTCAGGACCTGAAGATGGCCCGAATGGGGAGCGAAGCCGGTCAGGTCCGCGTCAAGGTCGTGGGCGGACAGAGCCTCTCGTCGGGCTTCCCGCTCCTCATTGAAATGAATGCGGGCGGCAAGGTCACGGTGCGCAGCTACCGGCTCGATCCCGTGAACGGCGTCTATCAGGTGACGGCGGCGGCCGAAGCGCCTGCGGCGCTCCCGAAGCCCATCGTGCGCGCCGCTGCGGCCGAGAAGGCCCCTGCCGAGCAGCCTGCTGAAGCCGCAAAGCCCGTGGAAGCCCCGGTGCAGACCGCCAGCGCTGAAGCGCCCGAACGCACGCCCAACCTGCTTCGCGAGAAGGTCGAGGTCATCACCAATGCTGCGGCGCCCGTTCAGGAAGCTGAGCCCGCGGCTGAGTCCGCTGCCAAGACGACCCAACCCGTCAAGGTCGCCGAACCCGTCGAGGCGGCGGAGGCTGCGCCCAAGAAGAAGGCGAAGCGCGGCCGCTATGCGCCGCGAGTCGTGCGCGAGTACGTCGCCGTCAACGGCTTCAACCCGAACGAGGCCTTCAAGGTTCAGCGCGACATGACCCTCTGGTCGATCGCGAAGCTCTACTGGCCCACGTGCCCGGGCTCCATGCTCGAGCAGGTGGCCGTGGCGCTGACGCAGAGGAACCCCAAGGCCTTCATGGACGGCGACCCCTCGCGCATCATGGTGGGCGAAGATCTGATGGCGCCCACGTCGGATGAAATCTTCGCGATCGATCCGATGGAAGCCTTCCAGCTCGTGCACGGCGCGACGACGCCCGTGCCCGAAGCCACGCAGACCTTGATCGACGCGCAGAAGCGCTCGCGCGAAGCCGCGGGTGAAGTGGCTGCCGCCCAGATGTCCGCGAAGGCCAAGGGCGCCGGCGCTGAAAAGGTCGCTGAAGCCGGCCGCGCTGCGCTCGCGGCTTGGGAGGCCGACCAGAAGAAGGCTGCGGAAGCGGGCGCGCCAACGGCGGCGGAGCCTCAGCCCAATGAATCTCAGGTGCAGGCCGCGCCGGAAACGCCTGCCGCCGCTCCGGCGGACGCCGAGAAGAGCGAATCTCAGGCTGCTGCCGAAGAGTCCGCAGCACCTGCTGAAGCGCAGACTGCCGCAGCGGAAAAGACGGAAGCCGCCCAGGAGGCGGACGCTGAAGAACCGGCCAAGCCTGCTGAAGCCGCGGCCGAGCAGAAGACGGTCGACCAGCAATCTGAAGAGAAGACGCAAGCGCCTGGCGCTGATAAAGCCGACAAGGCTGCCGCCGAACCCCAAGCCATGAAGAACACCACCGAAGAAGCGGCGCCCGAGGAAGAAAAGCGACCGCTGATTTCCTACGTCCTCATCCTCGCCGGCATCGGCATGATCACGTTCGCCGCCTGGAGGAAGCGCCGCGCGGAGGCTGCCAAGAAGGCTGAAGCCGAAGCGGAGGAAAAGAAGAAGGCCGCGCAGGGCGTGGTCGCCTTCCAGCGCGATGTGGCCCCTGCGGAAGAGGCGCAGCTGAAGGCCGTCGAGGCGACGGTCGGCGAGGCTGTGAAGAACGGCACCACCGCAGGCGCCATGGGCGTGGGCGCCATGGCCTACACGGAAGCACAGATGAAGGCCGAGCGCGAGGAGCGGGAAAAGCGCGCTCAGGCGGAAGCTGCAGAGAAGACCGAAGAGGCCTCCGAAGCCGCCGAGGCCGAGAATAAAAAGAAGCAGTCTGAAGACCAGCCCTGGCTCAAGACTGAAGCCAACGACAAGGAGCTCCCGCCGCTCGCGGCCGAGCCCGTGCCGGAAAAGTCCGCCGGGTCCGCGGAGAATCTGAAGGACGTGAATCTCAATCTCGAAGCGCAGGCCAACGCCGCACCGGCCGCAGCTCCCGCGGCTGAAGCGCAGGCGCCCGCCGAACCCGCCCGCCCCATGAACGAAAAGGAGCGCGCGCGGCTGGAGGCGATCGACGCGAAGCTCAACCTCGCCCAGTCCTTCCTCGGCCTTGAAGCCAAAAAGGAAGCGCTCGAACTCCTCGCTGAAGTGAAGAAGGAAGGGTCTGAAGCGCAGCGCGCCGCCGCCCAGAGGCTTCTCGACGAAGCGAAGAACGCGGAGGCCGGCCGCTGATGGATGTGCAGGAATTGCAGGAATCCGGCAGGAAGACGCTTGCGCTCGGGATCGAGTACCGCGGCACGGCCTTCAACGGCTGGCAGGTGCAGCCCGACCGCCCGAGCGTTCAGGCGGCGCTTGAAGCGGCCCTCTCGCAGTTTGCCGACCGTCCCGTGTCGGTGATGTGCGCGGGCCGCACCGATACGGGCGTGCACGCCACGCATCAGGTGGTGAGCTTTGAAACCACGGCGCGGCGCGCGCCCGACGGGTGGATTCGAGGCGTCAATTCATTCCTTCCCAAGACCGTGGCCGTGAAGTGGATGCGCGAAGTCGACCAGCACTTCCACGCCCGCTTCTCGGCGCGCTCGCGCACCTACGAGTACTGGATCTGGAACGACCCGGTGCGCTCGCCCATCTTCGAAGACATGGCGGGCTGGGTATTCCGGCCGTTGGATGAAGCGAAGATGCACCAGGGCGCTCTGGCGCTCTTGGGCGAGCACGACTTCACGAGCTTCCGCGCAGCTGAGTGCCAGGCGAAGACGCCGGTGAGGACCGTGACGGAGCTCAAAATCGTGCGCACGGGTCCGCTCGTGGGCGTGAGGATTTCAGCCAACGCCTTCCTGCAGCACATGGTGCGCAACATCGTGGGCGCGCTCATCTATGTGGGCACGGGCCGCGAGCGTCCCGAGTGGATCGCCGAAGTGCTCGCTGCCAAGTCGCGCGACGCCGCGGCGCCGACCTTCAGTCCGGCGGGGCTCTATCTCACGGGCGTGGGCTACCCCGACTACCCGCAGCTCCCGCAGTCGGCGCGCGGGCCCATGGGGGCGGTCTTCGACTGAGTGTTCGGGAGAAGGCCTTCTTCATATCCGTTCGGACGAATCCTCATCATCCGACCGATCTAGCCTCAAGCGGCGCGGCATGACGCTCGAATCCGCCCTTGAGGCTCTTATAATTTCTGCTTCGGATTTCCTTCGGTGAACAGACAATGAGCTGGATCAATCACATTCTCCCCAAAATCAAGCGCGAAGAAGCGCCGACCAAGAAGGCGAGCCCCATTCCGGAAGGCGTGTGGACGAAGTGCCCGGGGTGCGAGCAGGCGCTCTACACCGAAGAGCTCGACCGCAGCCTGCGCGTCTGCCCGAAGTGCGGGCACCACTTCAGGCTCGGCGCCCGCGTGCGTCTGCTCGCCTTTCTTGATCCGGCGACCGCGGTTGAGATCGGTACGGAAGTGCGCGCCAAGGATCCGCTCCACTTCGTCGACAGCAAGCCCTATCCGGCCCGCCACGCCGCGGCCGAAGCCGCCACGCACGAGTCGGACGCCTTCATCGTGATGTCGGGTCAGCTGCGCCGAGAGCCCATGGTGGCTGCGGCCTTCGAATTCGGCTTCATGGGGGGCTCGATGGGCAGCGTCGTGGGCGAACGCTTCGCGTTGGGCGTTGAAGAGGCCGTGCGCCGTCACGCGCCCTTCGTCGTCTTCTGCGCGTCGGGCGGCGCCCGCATGCAGGAGGGGCTCTTCTCCCTCATGCAGATGGCGAAGACCACGAACGCCGCGAGGCGCCTCGCAGAAAACGGACTGCCCTTCATTACGGTTCTCACCGATCCCACGATGGGCGGCGTCTCGGCATCGTTTGCCTTCATCGGCGACGTGGTGATCGCCGAGCCCAAGGCCCTCATTGGCTTCGCCGGTCCGCGCGTGATCGAGCAGACCGTGCGCGAGACGCTCCCCGAAGGGTTCCAGCGCTCCGAGTTCCTTCTGAAGCACGGCCAGATCGATATGATCGTCGACCGCCGCGACATGCGCGCGCAGATCTCCGTCGTGACGCAGCTCCTCATGAAGAAGCAGCCGATCAACGGCATTTGATCCGCAAGCGCTTCAAAGCGCAATTTCGGGAGCAGCGGCGCCGCCCGCTTGAGGCAAGGCCGCAATAGAATTCGCTTCCACCGAAGCCCCGCCCGGGCGACGTCCGGCGCGGGTCTCGACGTTTCTGGACTATTGAAGGGCACACCCATGACCTCGCCTGAACATACCCTGCAAGCGCCTGAAGCGGGCGCCTCCCTCAACGACTGGCTCGGCTTCATCGAGCAGCTTCACGCCAAGCCGATCGACCTCGGGCTCGAGCGCATGCAGGCGATGGTCGCCCGCATGGGCATTCGCTTCGACTGCCCGGTGGTCACGGTGGCGGGCACGAACGGCAAGGGCTCGACCTGCGCGATGATGGAGCGCATCTGGCGCGAAGCGGGCTATAAGACCGCCATGCACACGTCGCCGCACCTGATCCGCTTCAACGAGCGCGCGTTCCTCGACGGCCGCGAAGCCTCGGACGAGGCCCTCATTGAGGCCTTCCGGAAGGTGGAGGAAGCCCGCGGCGGGATGACGCTCTCCTACTTCGAATACACGGGGCTCGCCATCCTGAAGTTCTTCCAGGATGCCGCGCCCGACGTGGTGATTCTCGAGATCGGCCTGGGCGGCAGGCTCGACGCCATGAACACGATCGACCCCGACGTTTCGATCGTCGCCGCCGTGGGCATCGACCACACGGCCTTCCTCGGGAGCACCCGCGAGGCGATCGCGCTCGAAAAGGCGCACATCTATCGACCGGGACGCCCGGCGATCTGTTCGGACCCGGTGCCGCCCGAGACGCTCATCGATCACGCCGAAAAAATCGGCGCGAAGCTTCTCTTGGTCAACCGAGACTTCAAGGTCGACGAACATGAGGACGGGTCGTTCGACTTCACGATGGGCGCCAATGTTTGGCATCTCCCCAAGCCTGCGCTTTTGGGCGAGAACCAGTACCGCAACGCCTCCGGGGCGCTCGCGGCCGTCACGTCGCTCTTGGATCGCCTTCCCGTCAATGAGGAAGCCGTCGCCCGCGGCCTCAGGAACGTGCGCATCACGGCGCGCTTCGAGCTCGTGACGGAAGATCCCTGCAGGACGCTCATCGACGTCGGCCACAATCCGCAGGCCGCTGAAGTGCTCGCCCAGAACCTCCACGCGACGAAGGCGCCCGGCGAAAAGACGCTCGCCGTCTTCGGGATGCTCACCGACAAGGACCGCGAGTCGGTGGTGCGTCTCACGGCCCCCGAAATCAACCGCTGGTTCATCGCGGGGCTCCCCGGCCCGCGCGGCGGGTCGGCCGAAGACCTCAAGGCGAAGATGCTCGCGGGCGGCGCTGATGAAGGCGCCATCGAATCCTTCGGCTCGATTGCCGAGGCGCTTGCGGCAGCCCGCAAGGCGGCTCAGGGAGAGAACAACCCCGTGCGCATCATCATCTTCGGCTCCTTTGTCACGGTGGGCGAGGCGCTCGAAGTGTTCGCGAGGGAAGGCATCCGCCGCTGAGAGGATCTGATTTTTCAGTGACGGGACGGCAGGTTTTGACGAGCGTCAAGCCTGCCGTTTTCTACTTTTGCCGTCGCTTGCAAATTGTTCGATATCGAACTAATATATCTCCAGTGCCGCAGATGAAGCGCGGCGCTCTGCAGGGCCAAATGGTTCGATATCGAACATAAAAACGACCTCTGCACACCATTTCCCCGATGTATTGATCCCAGCAGCAGCTGAGAAAAGAGAGAACAAAATGACCAAGAACTACGCCATCCTCCACGTTGAAGACGCTTCCCGCACGGAACTCCACGACAAGCTCGGCCTCACGGGCTGCGAAGTCTCCGTGAACCACATGCCCGCCGGCGCCGCGGTTCCCTTCGTGCACACCCACAAGCAGAACGAGGAGCTCTACGGCGTCCTCGCGGGTGCGGGCGAAATGTGGCTCGACGGTGAAGTCGTCGAACTGCGCGCGGGCGACTGGCTCCGCGTCTCCCCGGCCGCCAAGCGCGCTCTGCGTGCGCTCCCCGACCAGGACATCACCGTGATCTGCATCCAGACGAAGGCCGGCAGCCTCGAAGGCTTCACGATGGGCGACGGCGTTGCCTGCGAAGAAAAGGCCCCCTGGCACTGATAACTTGTTGCAAAACTTGGATGCGCGCAGCGGGCCTGATGCCCGCTGATAGAATTCCATGAGCTTCACCGGCATGGGTCTCCCGTTGCCGGTGAAGCTCATGTTGTTTGCGCAGAGTGCCGCTTCCCGGCACGCTCCCGCCGCTTTCGCTCCGAACTCTTCTCCGAGGCCGCCATGTCGTTCTTCAATCCCTTCCGGAAAAACCAACGCCCCGACGGCGTGAAGCTTTCTTCGATGCAGGCGCCTGAAGACGCGGGCAGAGCCGTGGAGCCCCAGGTGCATGCTGAGCCCACGTTCGGGCCCCGCACGGAGCCGTCCTTCGGCAGCGCCAAGAAAAACGACTTCGCCAATCCCTTCGAGAAGCCCGCTAAGCCTGCGGATGCAATGCAGGAAAGCGTTGCGCCGCCCGCCTTCGAATTCGCGGAATCCGCACCCGCCTTCGATATGAAGGAGCCTTCTGCGGCAAAGGCCTCGCCGGACGCCTTCTCGGCAGCGTTTGAAGCATCGCAGACTCCGGATTCGGAGAAGACGGCACAGGCGGAAGCGCAGCCTTTTGCCCAAGCCTTCGCTCGAGGAGCTCAGCAGCCTCCGCAGGCGTCTTTCGGCGCTGCTGGGAAGCCCAAGGCCGCGCCCTGGGATCCCTACGGCATCAAGACCGCTCAGCCGGAGACGCCCGCCGCCGACCGCGCGGAGCCCTCATTCGGCCCGGCCTTTGAAGCGCCGGCGCAGCCCGCCGCCGCTCCCTTCGTGATGACGGAGCCCAAGCCCGATTTCGAAGGCAATGCGGATGCGGGTGAAGAAGAATTCGAAGCGGCAAAGCCCGTTCTGAAGCCCGTTCCCCGCGAACAGGTGCGCGAACAGGTGCGCGCCCAGGCCGAGCGCACGACGATGCGCCCGGAGCGCCGCCCGCTCTCCGACGCCGAGCTCCTTGCGCGCCGCCGCACCAAGCACCGCATGGTGGGCGCGGCCGTGCTCCTCATGGCGGCCGTGGTGGCCGCTCCCTTCGTGATCGACAACGAGCCGCCGATCGACACCTCGAAGCTCGACAGCATCTCGACCGACATTCCGAAGGAAAGCGAAACGACGACGGCGCTCAACGTGCCGCCCGTGCCGAGAAAGGATCTCGCGCACGCGGGGGACTTCGACGTCTCCGACACGTCGCTCGGGCGCAAGCAGTCGACCGCTAAGGCCAATCTCGCGCGCGAAGCCGAAAGCACCCGGGAGGCCGTCGAGGCGCCCGTGAAGACAGTGACGGCGGGGAAGGCCGAGAAGGTGGAGAAGCCCGCGGTGAAGCCCGCGGCCGAGAGTAGCGACGCCAAGAAGGCCGCCCCCCCGAAGAAGCCCCTGAAGAGCGCGGGCATCACGCCGCCGACCGGCAAGGGCTGGTTCGTGCAGGTCGTGGCGACGAGCAATGAGGAGGCCGCCGAGCGCGTCGTGAAGAAGTTGGCGCTCCTAGGGCTTCCCGCCTACCGCACGAACGAAGGCGGCAATCTCTGGAAGGTGCGCGTGGGCCTCTACGGCGACAAAAACGAAGCCGAAGGCGCCCGCGGGACGATCGTTCTGAACGGCGTGGCGCAGAAGCCCTACCTCGGCCAGAACAAGTAAGCACCGCGAAGACCGGGCGCTCCCAAGAAGGCTTGATGCGGGCGCAGTGAAAAAGCGCCGCCCGAAAGGGTTGGGCGGCAGAGAATTTTAAGTACAATGGTCGCCTTTCTAAGGGGTTATCCCCGAGGACTCGCCGCTAGAGCGCTCGAGCTCGCGGCCGTCGCCTCGGGGCCCTGGCCCGACTACCTTCCCTCATTGCCCACAAAATTCCCCATGACGGAAATCGACTGGATCATCATCGTCGTGCTCGCGCTCTCCACCATCGTGGGGATCATGCGCGGCGTCCTTCGGGAAGTGCTCGCCATCGCCGGATGGGTGGCGGGCGTCGTGCTCGCAATGAACTATTCGGCGCTCCTCGCCGAACAGATTCCGCTCGAGAGCATCGGCTGGCTGCCGCGCGTCATCGTCGCCGCCGTCATCATCGTCGTCGCCTGCCTCTTCGTGGTGGGGCTTCTCTCGGCCATCATCCGCCGTCTCATGGAGGCGGCCTCCCTCCGGTTTGAAGACCGTGCACTCGGCGCCGTCTTCGGCTTTCTGCGCGGCGTAGTCGTCACTTGCGCCTGCGTCTTCTTCTTCGGCATGCCCGCGTCGATCCATGAAAGCCGCATGTGGCAGCAGTCGGTTCTGATCGGACCGGCCGAGGCCGTCATCAGCTGGTCGATGCCGTTCCTGCCGACGTGGCTCGCGGACATGCGCCAGTCGTACCGCCGCAGCTGATTTATCCCGCTCGTCGAGACGCATTCAGATCCAATCATGCGCACGCCCAACTCAAAGCCGCTCCGAGAACCTTCCGGGCGGCTTTGTACATTCCGCGTTTCGAGCGCGCCCGAATTTCAACCCTTCTCTTTCTTCCATTCTTCCTCCGGGCGCTGACCCCGGCCTAAAACGAGGAATTCATCCATGTGCGGCATCGTTGCCCTCCTTTCCAATGAACCCGTCAACCAGCGCCTCTACGACGCGCTGCTGCTTTTGCAGCACCGCGGCCAGGACGCGGCGGGCATCGCCACCATCGACGGCCTGCAGTTCCACATGCACAAGGCCATGGGCCTCGTGCGCGACGTCTTCCGCACGCGCAACATGCGCGACCTGACGGGCAACGCCGGCATCGGCCACGTGCGCTACCCGACCCAGGGGTGCGCGAGCTCGAACCAGGAGTCCCAGCCCTTCTACGTGAACGCCCCCTACGGCATCATGTTCGCGCACAACGGCAATCTCACGAACGCCGAGGCGCTGAAGCAGGAGCTCTACGAGCACGACCACCGCCACATCAACACGACGAGCGACTCCGAAGTCCTCCTCAACGTGCTTGCGAACGAAATCTCCCGCGTCTGCGAAGGCAAGAGCCTCGACTCCGAAGGCGTCTTCAAGGCGGTCGCCGAAGTCCACAAGCGCGTGCGCGGCTCCTACGGCGTCGTGGCGCTCATCGCCGGCAAGGGCCTCGTGGCCTTCCGCGATCCGCACGGGATCCGCCCGCTCTGCTTGGGGTCCAACGTGACCGAGACGGGCGAGCGCGAATGGATGGTGAGCTCGGAATCCGTCACGATGGCGGGCCTCGGCTTCAAGCTCGAGCGCGACATCGAGCCCGGCGAAGCCGTCTGGATCGACTTCAAGGGCAATGTTGAGGCGCGCCAGTGCGCCGAAAATCCGGTGAAGAACCCCTGCGCCTTCGAATTCGTCTACTTCGCCCGTCCCGACTCCTACATGGACGGGATCAGCGTCTACGGCGCCCGCCTGAACCTCGGCGTCTACCTCGCCGACACGGTCCGCGAAAACCTCGACCTCTCCGACGTCGACGTCGTGATGCCGATTCCGGACAGCTCGCGTCCCTGCGCGCAGGAGCTTGCCAAGCAGTTGGGCATCCCCTACCGCGAAGGCTTCATCAAGAACCGCTACATCGGCCGCACCTTCATCATGCCCGGGCAGGCGACCCGCAAGAAGAGCGTGCGCCAGAAGTTGAATGCTATGCCCGTTGAGTTCGAAGGCAAGAACCTGCTGCTCGTCGACGACTCGATCGTGCGCGGCACGACGATGAAGGAAATCGTGCGCATGGCGCGCGAATCGGGCGCGAAGAAGGTCTACGTGGCTTCGTCCGCTCCGCGCGTGATGTTCCCGAACGTCTACGGCATCGACATGCCGACCAAGTCCGAGCTCATCTGCGGCGACGGCAAGAGCGCCGACAAGGTGGCCGAAATCATCGGCGCCGACAAGGTGATCTTCCAGACGCTCGAAGGCTTGAAGCGTGCGCTTTCCGACCTCAATCCCTCGATTCCGGCGTTCGACTGCTCGTGCTTCGACGGCGTCTATGTGACGGGCGACATTACGGACGACTACCTCGACCGCCTCGACAAGGCGCAGACCGCTCCGAAGCCCAAGGCTCAGGACGACGAGGAAGGGACCGACGACTGATCGCCTGAAGGCTTCGGAGTCCCTCTGAAGCCTGCTTGAAGATCCTCAAAGAAAGCCCGCCCGGGAGAGAGAACCGGGCGGGCTTTCGCGTGTTTGGAGGTCAAGCCCTGAAGACAGAGCTTCGGAGTTGATCACCGGGGCGGCGCGGGCGGCGTCGTGCTGCTCGAGCCCATGATGGTTTCCCACCCGAGCGGGCAGGAGAGCACCGCCGGATAGTAGGCCTGCTCGCTCGAGCACCAGTACCAGGCGTGCGAGCCCCCGCGGGCGCTCGGCACGGGCGCAGGGGGCGCGGCGGGAACAGGCTGCACGGGAACCGGCACGACGCGCGTGGGCTGCGTCTGATAGAGCTCAACGCCTGCAATGGCGCCCAAAGTGATGGCCGGCGCCCAGAAGCCCCAGCTCTTGTACCAGGGACGATGCCAGTCGCGGTGGTGGCGCGGGGGCGGAGGCGGCGGGGCAGGTCGGAAGCCCGGATGCGGACGGGGGCCAGGGCCGAAGCCTGGGCCCGGGCCGGGGCCTCCAGGGTGATGCATGCCGGGAGGCGCGGCAAGTACGGGCGCGGGCGCCGCGGAAAAGGCGGCCAAAGCGCCGCAGGCAAGAACGAGCGCAAGGGAGCCCGCCGACTGCAGAAGCTTCTTGCGCATGGGCGTGACGGCGTTCAAGGTGTTCATGACGGCTCCTTTTGAAAACTCAGCAAAGCATTTCTGAAAGCTTGTTCAGATAGGAAAAGCGTAGCGCGTTTCACTGAGGCGAGGCATAGTGGAGTGCATGACCTCTACATGGCTGCATAGGCAGAAGCTACAGGGAACTTCCGTTAATTCTCTAAAACTTTAAAGTATCAGATAATGATTCTTTACTATGTGCACAAATAAAATCGTAAAACACAAATAGCCTCGACACTAAAAGTGTTGAGGCAGATTCTTGAAAACAGTTGCTGGGGAGGTGTGTGAAGCGATCTCGGCCGCGTCACTTTTACTCCAACTGGTGACGGAGGAGCGTCCCTTCACGGCACAGGTTGTAGCCCAGAACGGTCAGACAGTTGAGTGCTTGTGCGCGAGCGAAGCCTATTGTGCGCACAAACGATCCGCCGAACACCATTTCAATGTGCCCGAAGACGTGCTCCACACGGCAACGAATTTTTGATTTTTCTCGATTTTTCTTTTTTGCTCTTCTGTCAACGGGCGATTTTTGCAGCCTTTTTCGCAGAAGCAGGGGTCGACGCCGTAACTCCGCGTGAGCTTTTCCAACTCCTTGCCGCTATAGGCAGAATCGGCGTAGAGCGTGCGTCCCTTGACCTCTTCATTGTTGAGAACTTCACCGATTACACGCGAGTCATGTACGCTCGCCGAGGTTGTGACGGCGCCGATGATGACTTTGCTCATCACATCTATCAAAGCGTGCAGCTTGTAGCCGTAGTGGGTTTCGTTGTGCTTCTTCGTCCATCGTGCATCAATGTCCTTCTGACGTTTTTTGCAGGCTTGCTCTCCCAGAGCGTGGAGCCTTGCCCTGATTTGATGAGTTTGTTTTCATCGGGGTATTGCGTTGCCTTACAGCCTCAACAAACGAGCCGTCAACAATCAAAGCGCCTTTTGCGCTGATAAGCTCCTTTTTCCTCATGGAAGCAACACGCAAGTTCATAATCGCTTCGCAAGTATTTGATTTTACGAAAAATTCTCTGTACTCCAAAATTGCTTGCCGAGAGATCCGAGCGCCAGGCTGTACCTTGAGAAAGCATCGAATGAGTGAGTTCGTCATGATGGCGAGCGCCATATCCTGGTCGCTGATGCGCGTGAGATTCGCCAGAAACATGAGAACAGGATCGAGCGAGGGGCGGCCAGCGTTGGATTGAGATAGACGAACCTTGGACAGGTCTCCTGCTGGCATATCGGTTTCTTTGAAAATCAAAGGGTTGCCTGTATTTTTCTGCTTCTGCAGCTTAGCAAAACGTTGCTGTGCGCGCCCCTGTTGAACAGCCTTCTCCAACATCTCACGATGTTCTTCAAAATCGATGCCTTGCTCGATCAAGCGGATAAGGAAGTTGGATCCGCACGCATGCTTGACGACCTCGAGAGGGATGTCCCCGATAATGAGTTGACAACTTCGGAGAATGTGATATAGTTCTTTCTCATAATGGGGTTTTGTTTGTATTGTTTTTGTTGAAATTCAATTCTAACATACCCCCCCCCCCCATTTCTTGTGCCTTCCGTCCAACCTTTTTTATAAGAATCAATAAGTTAATTTACGGAAGTACC
>Cebus_capucinus_imitator_PRJNA485217_SSR105__coassemble_354_pt1 | contig 21707 bp, 16 predicted proteins | sample Cebus_capucinus_imitator_PRJNA485217_SSR105__metabat2_low_PE_013 | metagenome-assembled genome bin Cebus_capucinus_imitator_PRJNA485217_SSR105 | reverse complement strand
GCGTCCTGCAGGCGGCGGCAGGCGAGCGCAAGAACGGAAGCGGATTGGGGCGTCATGAGGGAAGCGTCTCCGGATGGGTGACTGAATGCTTTGGAGCGTTGAAGGGCGGCGTTTTGCACCACGCCGTTGTCTTTGAGCTCCAGAGTACGGGTCCATGCGCTGTTCATGGACGCATGCAGGCATGAAGCACAATATTAGGGAAAACACGTATCAACCCAGTGAGCATCCGGATCGATCCGTAGGGCTTACTCCGTAATGTTTAGGCGCCAAAGGAAAAGGCCGGTAGAGGAACGAAGCTCTGAGGACCATAGGCGGCAGGACATTCAACGCGCAAAGCCCCTGGTCCTGCGCTCGATCAAACCCTCAGTGCTTTTCGAAAACGACGGCGGCCGTTAAACTAATTGGCCGAAAAAACAACGGGATAACGAGAAGAATCCATAGTCCCGACCCCACCCCACAAGTCTGCGTGCTCCATTTGACCAGAACGGCGCGCAGGCTCCCTTCGTCTCAGGAGCAGCTCGTGGCTAGACAATCCATACGTATCGCGCCTGCGACCGACGCCCGCAATGAAGCGAGCATGTCGGCCTTCATCCGGCGCATTGAAGCAACCCCGCCGGGGCAGTGCGCCCTGGCGCTTCAGCTCGGCCTTCTCGAGGCGTCGGCCCTGCAGACCTGCGGCAAGTGCGTGCCCTGCCGCGATGGCCTCCCGCAGCTCGCCCGCCTCATGAAGAAGGTGGTCGACTGCGAAGCGGATCAAGCGGACCTTGAACGCCTGAAGACGCTCGCCGAAATAATCCGCGACGCGTCCGACTGCGCGATCGGCTACGATGCCGCGCAGATGGTCTTGGACGGCTTCGAGCGCTTCGCCGACGAATATAAGAGCCACATTGAATCCCACGCCTGCCAGGCGGGCGTCGCCCAGTCGGTGCCGTGCGAAACGTTCTGCCCCGCGCACGTGGACGCCCCGGGCTACATCGCGCTCGTGGGCGAAGGCCGCTACGCCGACGCCGTCGCGCTCATCCGCAAGGACAATCCGTTCCCGACCGCCTGCGCCTACGTCTGCGAGCATCCGTGCGAGAAGCGCTGCCGCCGCACGTTGATCGACGCGCCGATCAACATCCGCGGCATCAAGAAGTTCGCCGTTGACCAGGCTGCGGCCGACAAGGTCCCGACGCCTGAACGCCAGCCCGACACGGGCCGCCGCGTTGCGGTGATCGGCGGCGGCCCCGCCGGTCTCACCTGCGCCTACTATCTCGCCCTCATGGGGCACCGCGTCGAGGTTTTTGAAGAGAAGAAGGCCTTGGGCGGCATGATGCGCTACGGCATTCCGGCCTACCGCTTCCCGCGCGAGCGCTTGGACGAAGACGTCCGCGCCATTCTCGGCGTGGGCGGAATCGACGTGCATCTCGAAGCGCGCGTCGGCACCGAAGAGATGAAGCGCATCTCGGAAGAATTCGACGCCGTCTTCGTCGCGATCGGCGCGCACGCTGCGAAGTCGCTCCGACTTCCGGGCATGGATGCCGAAGGCGTGGTGTCCGCCGTTGAGATGTTGAAGAGCATCGGCGACGGCATCTACCCCGACTACCGCGGCAAGAAGGTCGCCGTCATCGGCGGCGGCAACGTCGCCATGGACTGCGTGCGCACGGCCGTGCGTGCGGGCGCCGACGAGGTGAATCTCGTCTACCGCCGCCGCATCGACGACATGACGGCCTTGAAGGAGGAAATCCACAGCGCCATCGCCGAAGGCGTCGAAATGCTGACGCTTGAAGCCCCCGTGTCGGTTGAGAAGGATGCCGAAGGCCGCGCCTGCGCGCTCCTCATGCAGCCTCAGATGATCGGCGCCTATTCGCGCGGCCGCCCGGGCGTCGCGGCGGCGAACAAACCGGTTGAGCGCCTCGAAGCCGACGTAATCGTCGCGGCCGTCGGCCAGGACGTCGACTGCGCACCCTTTGAAGCGTTCGGGATGAAGACTCACTGGGGCGCCTTCTGCGCGGATGAATACCTCGCGGCCGAAGGCATGACGAACGTCTTCACGGGCGGCGACTGCGAAACCGGTCCTACGACGGTGATCAAGGCCGTCCAGGCGGGCAAGGTCGCCGCGCGCAACATCGACCACTTCCTCGGCTTCAGCCACCAGCTCGAGTGCGGCGTTTCGGCGCCCGCTCCTAAGATGAATGACCGCAGTCCCAAGGGCCGCGTCAATCTGGTGGAGCGTCCGGTGAAGTTCAGAAAGCGCGACTTCAATGAGGTTGAGGTCGGCATGACCTTGGAGGAAGTTCAGCAGGAATGCGGGCGCTGCCTGCGGTGCGACTGCTTCGGCGCGGGTTCGGCCTGCGGCGGGAGGATTCAGAATGCTTGAGATCACGATTGATGGAATCCCGCTCAAGGCTCGGGAAGGCGCAACGATTCTGGAAACGGCTCGGGAAGCCGGCATCCGCATCCCCACGCTCTGCTGGCTCAAGAACGTGAGTTCGATCGGCTCCTGCCGCCTCTGCGTGGTGGAGGTTGAAGGAGCGGCCGGCCTCGTCTCGTCGTGCAACGCCAAAGTGACGAACGGCATGGTGGTCCATACGGCCACGCCGCGCGTTATTGGGGCCCGCCGCACGGCGCTTGAACTGATTCTCGCCGAGCACGGCCTCAACTCCACCAAGTACTGCTTCAGCTGCCCGAAGAACGGCAGCTGCGAGCTGCAGGACCTCTGCCGCGAACTGGGCGTCGAGGACCAGCCCTTCGACGTGAAGCCGGCTTCGGGCGAAGTGCTCGACTCGAACCCCTTCCTCGCCTTCAATCCCGCGCTCTGCATCCGCTGCCAGCGCTGCGTGGGCGCCTGCAGCACGGCCGCCGGCAACGGCGTCCTGAAGACCGGGCGCACCGGCACCCGCACGACAATCCTCGCGCCCTTCGGCGCCGACTGGAAGTCGACCGACTGCGAATCCTGCGGCACGTGCGCCCAGGCGTGCCCGACGGGCGCGCTCACGGTGAAGCGCCGCAAGACCTACCGCGCCTGGGAGATCAAGCGCGTGCAGACGACGTGCCCGCACTGCGCGACCGGCTGCCAGTACAACCTGATCGTCAAGGACGGCCGCATCGTCGACACGGAAGCGGTCGACGGGCCCTCGAACCACGGGCTCCTCTGTGTGAAGGGGCGGTCGGCGAGCTTTGACTTCGTTCAGAGCTCGAAGCGCCTGACGACCCCGCTCATCCGCAATAAGGAAACGGGCGAGCTCGAGCCCGCGGGCTGGGACGAAGCGCTCGACCTCGTTGCCAAGCGCTTCTCCGAAATCAAGGCCGCGCACGGCGGCGAATCGATCGCGGCCTTTGCCTGCGCGCGTTCGGCCAATGAAGACATCTACATGCTTCAGAAGATGGCCCGCACGGCGTTCGGCACGAACAACGTCGACAACTGCGCGCGCGTCTGCCACGGTCCCTCCGTGGCCGGCCTGCAGAGGACGCTTGGTTCCGGCGCCATGACGAACCCGATCGAAGACATCTGCGAGAACGCGCAGGTGATCATGCTCGTGGGCTCCAACCCCGAAGAAGCGCACCCCGTGATCGGCATGCAGATCCGCGCGGCCGTCCGCCGCGGCACGCGCTTGATCGTCGTCGACCCGCGCGACATCGGACTTGCCGCCAAGGCCGACGTGCACCTGAAGCTCCGTCCGGGCACGAACGTGGCGTTTGCCAACGGCGTCGTGCGACAGCTCATTCACGACGGGTTGATTGACGAGAAGTTCATCGCCGAGCGCACGGAAGGGTTCGAAGCTCTGAAGGCCATGGTCGAGGACTACACGCCCGAAGCCGTCGCCGAAATCTGCCATATCGACCCGCGCGACCTGATTGCCGCCGCGCGTCTATACGGCAAGGCCGAGCGCGCTGCAATCGTCTACTGCCTTGGCGTCACCGAGCATTCGTCGGGCACTGAAGGCGTGATGTCGCTCTCCAACATCGCGATGGTGACGGGCAAGTACGGGCGTCCGGGCTGCGGCATCAATCCGCTGCGCGGCCAGAACAACGTCCAGGGCGCCTGCGACATGGGCGCTTCGCCCGGGGACTTCACGGGCTACCAGAAGCTCGCGAATCCCGACGTCATGGCGAAGTTCGAGAAGGCCTGGGGCGTCGAGCTCCCGAAGTTCAAGGGGCTCTTTGCGACCGACGCCTTCCCGAAGATGGTCGAAGGGGCGGTGAAGGGCCTCTTCATCTTCGGCGAAGACCCCGTGCGCACGGACCCCGACACGCACCACGTCATCAAAGCCTTGAAGAACCTCGACTTCCTCGTGGTGGACGACCTCTTCCTGACGGAAACCGCCAAGTATGCCGACGTCGTGCTCCCGGGCCGCAGCTATGCGGAAAAGGAAGGCACCTTCAGCAACACCGAACGCCGCGTGCAGCGCATCCGCAAGGCCGTGGAGATCCCGGGTACGCGCGCCGACACGGACATCTTCACCGACATCATGAACCGCATGGGCTATGCGCAGCCGCGCCTCACCCCTGCCGAGATCATGGATGAGATCGCGTCCGTGACGCCGTCGTTCGCGGGCATCAGCCACGAGCGCCTCGACAGCGCTGAAGTGGGGGGCAGGGGCCTTCAGTGGCCGTGCCTCTCGAAGGACCATCCGGGCACGCCCATCCTCCACGTCGGGAAGTTCACCCGCGGCTTGGGCGCCTATTCGACGGCGCTCTACAGGCCCTCGAGCGAAGTGCCCGACGCGGAGTATCCGCTGATGCTCACGACGGGCCGCATCCTCTACCACTACAACGCCTGCGCGATGACGGACAAGACCGACGGGATCAACGAGATCGCCGGCAGCTCCTTCATCGAGGTGAACACGAAGGACGCCGAGCGCCTCGGCATCAAGTCGGGCGACCGCATCCGCGTGGCGAGCCGCCGCGGCGAGATCGAGTCGACCGCCCGCGTGTCCGACAAGACCAACGAGGGCGAAACGTGGATGCCGTTCCACTTCCAGGACGGCAACTGCAACTGGCTCACGAAGGCGGCGCTCGACAACATCTGCAGCACGCCGGAGTACAAGGTCTGCGCGGTGAGGATCTCGAAGATCTGAACGTTGTCGAACGCGTCTCGATGAGGCGCTGAGGGCATTAGCGCAAAGACTTGAGGCCCGCTGATTCCGATTGGAACCAACGGGCCTTTTTTCAACCTTGTTGAGGAGATGCTCAGATCGAGCATCCGGCGGGCGAGGTCAATTGGACGGATGCGCTCTTCAACCATCGCGTTCAGGAGGAGAACCTTGGCGGCTACGGACAACGGAAGCTCGAGTCCGGAACAATGAAGAAGGCCGCCTCCCGACGGAAGACGGCCTTCTTGGGCGCAGTTCAGAGGGCCTCAGCGCATGAATCCCTGCCGGTGCCTAGTCCTTGCGCGTGCCCGGAATCGGCGTGACGAGCGGTTCGTCTGCGAGACCCTTTCGGATGTTCTCCATCACGAGTTCGGCCATTGCGGCGCGGGTCTCGACCGTGGCGGAGCCCTGGTGCGGCATCAGAACGACGTTGTCGAGATCGAAGAACTCCTCTTCGGCATAGGGTTCATGCTCGAAGACGTCGATCGCGGCGCCGGCAATGCGGCGCTCCTTGAGGGCCTTGATGAGGGCCTGCGTGTCGACGAGCGCCCCGCGGGCGATGTTGACCAAAAAGCCGTCGGGACCAAGAGCGTCGAGAACCTTATCGCTGACGAGGTGATGGGTCTCGGGGCTCCCCGGAATCACCACGATGAGGAAGTCGCACCAGCGGGCGAGGGCTTCCATGTCCTCGAAGCGCTGATAGGGCACGTCCTTGGGCGTGCGGGAGGTGTAGCCCACTTCCATGTGGAAGGCTTCGGCGCGCTGCGCCACGACCTTGCCGATGCGCCCGAGGCCGGCCACGCCCAGTTTCTTCCCGAAGAGGCGGCGGCCGAGCGGGAAGTTCTTCTTGGGCCAGTCGCCGCGGCGCACGAACGCGTCGCCCTGGGAGACGCGTCGGGTGATGTCGAGAAGGAGCGCGATGCCGAGGTCGGCCGTGTCTTCGCTCAAGACGTCGGGCGTGTGGCAGCCGCGCAGGCCCCGGCGGCTGATTTCCTTCACGTCGAACCCGTCGAAGCCCACGCCGAAGTCGGCGACCACCTTGAGGTTGGGGTAGAGGTCGAGCTCGCTCTTAGGGACCTTCAGGTCCGAGGCGCCCACCAGAACGTCGACATCGGGACCGATCTTGGCGGCTGCCTCATCGGAGAGCTGGTCGCGGTAGAGGACTTCGCCGAGTTCGGGGAGCCTCACAGAGAGCGGGTGCGCGGCATTGCGCGAGGAAATCAGACTGACGATGCAGGGGCGGCCGTTGAGCATGTTTCAACCTCATGGGAAAAAGTTGATCAGAAGTGATGCGTAATCAGCAGTGTAGGACGTTCGGGCCTGAATAGGTAAGCGCAGCAGAAGCCGGCTTGGTCGTCATTTCGCGCCGCTCCTCTCAGGGCGCGGACGTCCCGTCGAGTCCTCAAGCGCCTTCGGGCCGCGTCGGCCAAGGGGAGGCTCACTTGTTCAGCGTCTGTAGCCCGCAATCTCTTCGATCCGGGCGAGCACGTCTGCGCGCTCGGCTTCGCTGAGGACGTCCGTGCCGAAGAGCTTGTGGAAGAAGAGCGCGTCCATTGCGAGCGTGAGGAGAAGCGCGTCCGTGCGGCTGCAGGGGCGGTCGGCGGGCACTTCGAAGGGTTCGGCGCTGCCGGAGGCTTCCAAGCGGTCGAAGTAGTCGCGGTACCAGCTGCGCACAGGCTCGAGAAACCGTCGGTTCTTGCGCGACGCCATGACGAGCGCCACAAGGGGCGAGGCGCCCTGGTCGATTTCGCCCTTGTTGAACTCCCGGTACCAGGCGAGATAGCTCGCGAGAAGCGGCTGCGGAGACGCTTGAGCGGCGGCTTCGGCCTCGAGCTTCGTCTGCACGTCGGTGAGGTGCGCGGCATAGCCGTCGACCAGGGCTTCGAGCAGATGGTCGCGGCTCGGGAAGTGGTAGAGAAACGACCCTTTGCTCGTTTGAGCGAGCTTGATCACACGGTCGATCGTGAGCTTGTCGGTGCCTTCGTCGATGATGATCGCGCGAGCGGCGTCGAGGAGCTTCGTTCGCGTGGCGCGCCCGTCGGCGCGGGTGTTCATTCGGGGCGTCGATGCGGCTTTTGAAGGACTTTCAGTCTCTACTGGGGACCTGCCGCCAGTCGAAGCAGCATGGGAGTCCGCATGCGTCTGCGGCATTTTGTCAAGAGATTCAGGCACGAGGATTCCTTCAGGAGTTCAGCAGTCTCGGTTGGGGGCTTGTCTACGGGTTTGGTCCAATGGCCGGAATTTCCGCTATTCGATACAGTCCGGCCGGTACAAACTATTGTACGGAGCCGGTTGGCAGGACCGGAGACGGCATTTACCCCAAGCCTTCCGACGGCTCATCCCGCGCCGGCCGAACGAAAAGGAGAGACAAACATGCAGAAGCGAGAATTTCTGAAGGGCGGCCTCGCCGCTCTCGGCGGCTTCGGCTTCATGGGCGCGGCCGCTGCGGCCGAGCGCGAAATCCCGAAGGCCGAAGACATCAAGTGGGACGAGGAGTTCGACACGGTGATCGTGGGCTCGGGCGTCGCCGCTACGTGCGCGGGCAATGAAGCCCTCGACCGCGGTCTCAAGAAGGTGATCATGGTCGAGAAGATGCCGGTCTACGGCGGCAACTCGGCCATCACGGGCTTCTGGATCAACATTCCGCGCTCGCCCGAGCAGCTCAAGCACGGCGTGACGGACGATTCGCCCGAGCTCTTCCTCAAGGACACGCTCAAGGCCGGCGAAGGCATGAACGACCCGAAGCTCGCCCACGAGCTCTGCTTCAAGGCGCTCGACGCCTACAACTACCTGCTCGAGCGCGGCTGCAAGTTCGCGCCCACTCCCTTCATTCAGGGCGGCCATTCGAAGGTCCGCTCGCTCGCGCCTGAAGTCTCGGCCGGCATTTCCGTGATGCTGCCGCTCCACCGGTACTACCTCTCGAAGGGCGGCATCATGCGCAAGAACACGATCGTCGACGAAGTCGTCAAGGACGCGTCCGGCCGCGTGGTGGGCGTCGCCGTCCGCGAAGGCTACGTCTTCGACATCAATTCCCGCGACAATGACCTCACGAACACGACGGGCGTGCGCCGCTACTACCGCGCGAAGAAGGGCGTCATCTTTGGCGCCGGCGGCTTCGTGAACGACTGGCGCATGTGCTCGATGATCGACCCGAAGATCACCAAGGAAACGGAAGGCACGAACCATCCGGGTGCGACGGCGGGCGCGCTCTTCACGCTCATGCGCGCGGGCGGCATTCCCGTGCACATTGACTACATTCAGTGGGGTCCCTGGTGCTCGCCCGACGACAAGGGCATCGGCATGGGCGCGGACGTCTGCGACTACATCAAGCAGTACGGCGCCGCCTTCGACCCGAAGACGGGGAAGCGCTGCTTCAACGAGCTCGGCAACCGCACGGAACTCACGAACGACATCTTCAGCCTCAAGAACGAGGACGGCTCCCAGCGCTTCGCGGTGCTGATCGCCGACAGCCAGTTCGTGCCGAAGGTTTCGATCGCGCGCTACCTCTCGAAGTCGCTCAACTCCGGGACGACGAAGAAGTTCGAGACGCTCGAAGAGCTCGCCGCCTTCTACAAGATCCCGCTCGAACCCCTGAAGGCCGAAATCGCCAAGTACAACGGCTGGATCAAGGAAGGCCGCGAGTTCGACCCCGACTTCCATCGTCCGCTCACGCCGAACGAAGGCGTCTTGATGGGCAAGGGCCCGTGGTACGGCCACCGCCTGACCTCGAAGCTCCACTACACGATGGGCGGCATCAAGATCAATGAACGCGCTCAGGTGATCGGCCAGAACTTCGAGCCGATCCCGGGCCTCTACGCCGCGGGCGAAATCACGGGCGGCGTTCATGGCGCCACCCGCCTCGGCGGCAATTCGGTGCTCGACGGCATCGTCTTCGGGCGCATCGCCGGCGAATCCGTCGTCAACGCGAAGTAACTCAGGAGGAACAGAAAATGAAGAAGACTCTCCTCGCTCTTTTCGCCGCGGCGGCGCTCTTCGGGACCTCCGCTCAGGCGGCCGACATGATGCAGAAGCACAAGCTCGAGTGCGCGGCCTGCCACGTCGACGGCGTGGGTAAGCCCGTGCCGGCCGACCAGTGCCGCACGTGCCACGACCCCAAGAAGTTCGAGCAGCACTATATGCTCAAGAACGGCAAGGCCAATCCGCACGTGTCGATCCACTATCTCCCTGAAACCGTGGACTGCACGCTCTGCCACCGCGAGCACTCGCAGTCGGTCAACTACTGCTCGGCCTGCCACGCCGACGGTCTCGGCTTCAAGGTGCCCTGATTCCGGCCTGAGGGCGCCTGAAAGCGGACCCCCGACTCCATCGGCATCGAACTGCCGCAGCGAAGGTCTCTCCGAGACGCGCTGCGGCTTTTTCGTGCGCCCGTTCCCCGAACTTCAGCGATAGTTTGGGGCTTCTTCAGACTGCGTCGGGCGGCTCCTTAAGAATTCAAGAAAACGGGATTTTTGCAGGAAGAAACCCTTAGAAAATAAGTAGTTATTCGCATAGATATGCTCAAGTACTGCTCCAAATAGGTAGTGATAAATCCTCTTTTGCGGGTGCGTGCTTCGGCGTAGGCTCATCATCAGGCGCACATCAAGATCGGCGCCTCGGCGTCAGGACCATGGGCCGCCCTCCATCGCAAGCGGTGAAGGAGAGCGCATTGACGCAGGGGAAGCCGGTGAACGAATCCGAAGCGCCGCACCACCATGAGGAGATAAAACATGTCCCTGAAGCTCAAGCTCTCCGCACTTGCCGTCTGCGCCGCCGCTGCCGTCATGTCGATCGACGCCTCCGCGTGCTCGACGGTGATCGTCGGCAAGGACGTCTCGAAGACGGGCGAGATTCTGATCGCCCACAACGAAGACAACGGCGGCCGCATTCTGACGACGCAGTATTGGGTTCCGCCCGCCACGCATCAGAAGGGCGAAATGATCGAATACGAGCCGACGGCGGCGAAGATCCCGCAGGTCGAGAAGACCTTCGGCTTCTACTGGTCGCAGACGTTCGACCCGACCGGTGCTTCGTTCTCGGACGGCTTCGTCAATGAAAACGGCGTGGTGATCGTCTCCAACGCCTGCACGGGGATCTACGACGACGACCGTCAGGAAGTGAAGGACGGCGGCATCGGCTACGGCATCCGCCGCCTGATGGCCGAGCGCGCCACGTCCGCCCGCCACGCGATCGACATTGCGATTGATCTGCTTACGACCTACGGCTACTTCAGCGACGGCCGCACCTACACGGTTGCCGACTCGAAGGAAGCCTGGCAGATCGCCATTCACCAGGGCAACACCTGGGTCGCCCGCCGCGTCCGCGACAATGAAGTGGTCTATATCCCGAACAACTTCATGATGGACAAGGTCGACGCGACGGATACGAAGAACGTGATCGTCGCCCCGGGCATGATCGAGCGCGCCATCAAGAACGGCCGCTACACGCCGAAGACGCCGGGCGTCTACAGCGACTTCAACTACCGCGTCGCCGTGCAGCCCGCCGAGCGCCGTGCGGCCGACTACAACCAGTCGCGCAACTCGATCGCCTGGGAGAAGATCCTCGGCATCAAGATCACCGATCCTGAGAAGTTCCCGTACAGCGTCGAATCGAAGAAGAAGTTCGGCGTTGAGGACCTCAAAGACATCCTCCGCTCGCATGAAGACGCGATCGGCGACGATCCGGGCTGGTACCACCATCAGGGCATCGGCATCTGCCGCCCGACGACCCACGAGTCCGTCGTCTATCAGCTGCGCGACAATCCGCTGCTGATCGCCGGCTGGCGCTCGCTTTCGCGTCCGTGCGAAACGCCCTACGTCCCGTTCTATCCGCTCGCGAAGCCCGCCGAAGCGACCGGCTTCCTCGGTTGGGAAGCGGCGACCGCCGAACACTTCAAGGGCAAGCCCGAGCACTTCAGCTGGAACGCCGACTGGCCGGTCTGGACGTTCGTTGAAGCTTCGAACACGTTCGAATACCTCTGGGACGCTCAGAAGGAGAACAAGAAGTTCGTCGCCGGCCTTGAAAAGCACTGGAAGGATGCTCAGGCCGAGGGTGAAGCCCGCGCTGAAGCGCTCGTGAAGGTGTCGCCTGAAAAGGCCGCCGAGTATCTGCACGCCTACAACGTGAAGACCTTCAATGAAGCCGCCGCGAAGGTTGCCGCCCATACGGAAAAGGCCGCTCCGCACAAGATGAATATCCTCGCCGAGTCGATCGACCCGAAGAGCGAGAAGACGGTCGACGTCGTTCTCTACTCCGACAAGAAGCTCGACGCCACGAAGATCGACCTCGCGCGCACTTATGCGGGCGTCGGCCGCGCTTCGATCGGCACAAAGGGGATCATGAGCCACCTCGCCAAGCCCGTCTCGACGGAAGTTCGCGACGTTGACGGCGACGGCAAGGCCGACCTCGTGATCAAGTTCCAGCAGAAGGCGCTCTCCATCTACACGCTCCCGGGCGCCGTCTTCGATCTCTGGCTCTACACCTATGACGCTGCCAAGCGCCGCGTCACAGCGATGGACAGCGTGATGATCGAAACGGAAGGCTACAAGGGCGCGCAGAAGCGCACGGAAGGCGCTGACGTCTAAAGCGCTTTGCTCGATGCCGGCCCGGCGGGCGGGTTTAGACCCGCGCCGGAAGCTCCTCCCAAGCTGGGCCGGCTGAAGGCTTTCAAACGGAATCGGGCAGCTCGAGTTGGTCGGGCTGCCCGATTCTTTTTAGCGGAACCTCGTCGGCATTCTGAAGCCTTTGCCCATTCGAAATGGAGGAAGGCACTGAAGCTCCAAGCGTCAGTCACACATAAAACAAGGCCGGGAGCTCGAAAGCTCTCGGCCTTGTTGACTGCGATGTCAGCCGTCAGCGGCGCGGTGAGGCGTCTTATTGCAGCTGATTGCGGATGTCGGAGGCGAGGTTGCGCATCCACTTGTTCACGTTGCGGTGAATGCAGATCTGGTTGGCGTCTTCCTTGCAGGGACCGGCGTCGAGGCCGTGGCTCGAGGCGTACTTCACCTCAACGGCCTTCCCCGTATAGGTCACGTCGAAGAACGCTTCGTACTTCTGGGCGCGGGCGCCGGCCGGGTAGGCGAGCTTCACGACGTTGTCCTGCGTTTCGGCAATGCGGAAGTTGCGCATCTTGGCGGCGCTGTGGATGCCCTTGATCACGTCGGCCTTGGCGACGCCGTTCGCGGCGATGGGCGCGGGATTTTCAATGGGGATCAGGCGGCCGCCGGCGAAGGCGGTGCCGACGAGGGCGCCGGCAAGCGCACCTGCGACGAGGATCTGCTTGATGTTGAGCATTTGGAGCTCCTTGTTGGAATGATCGGAAACTGTATTCCGGTTTGTGCACCGACCATTCTATGACGCATTCGGCGTTGTCGGGGAGGTGTTGACTGCTGAGTTTGGTATGGGCAACAGTCCTCGCTTCCGACTGCGCAGCGGCATAAAAAGACCCCGCGGAGCTTGGATGTCCCGCGGGGTTCTTGAGGGTGTGTCCGCCGCGTGAAGCGGCGGACGGCTCTGATGATTTTTTGGAGATTAGCGGGCCGAGTGGATCGGGATTACCTTTGGGCCCTTCTCAGCATCCTTCTTGGCGAAGGTCTTCATCCAGAAGTACATGCCGACCAGAGCGGCGATCGAGAGAATGATCGCGACGGCGGAGTAGACCGGAGCGGCCGAGAAGTTGACGGCGCGGTAGAAGATCACGGCGGCGGTGTAGCCGAGGACCGTGCACCACGAGGCCGAGAAGATCGTCCAGGCCGTGCCGACTTCGCGGTAGATCGCAGCGATGGCGGCGCAGCAGGGCATGTAGAGCAGAACCATCAGGAGGTAGGCGAAGGCGGCAGACGAAGAACCGAAGAGGATCTTGATCGTGTCGAAGGTGCCTACGGAAACTTCCTGAGCTTCAGCTTCAGCGCTGACGTCGGAAAGGTCGTCGTCAACAGCAATGCCTAGCGGGTCGGTAAGCGCGTCGCCGAGGCTCGTGAGGTTGTCCCACGTGGTCTCAAGGGCTTCGTGCAGCGTGGCGGAGAAGGACCAGCCTTCTTCCTCAGCGGCTTCTTCTTCGGCAGGAGCGGCGCCTTCGCCGGCCTTTTCTTCTTCAGCCTTGGCGTTGGCGAGCGTGATCGTGTCGTAGAGGGAGTTCAGCGTACCCACCACGGCTTCCTTGGCGAAGATGCCCGTGAAGACGCCCACGGCGGCAGGCCAGTTCTGTTCCTGCACGCCCATCGGAGCGAACACCGGAACGATGCCGCGGCCGATTTCGGAGAGGACGGACTTGTCGGAGTCTTCATTGCCGAACGTGCCGTCGGTGCCGAGGGAGTTCAAGAAGGCGAGAGCCGCAACGATCACGACGATCACCTTGCCGGCGCGGAAGAGGAAGGTCTTCACGCGGTCCCAGGTACGCAGCATCACGCCCTTGAAGGTCGGGATGTGGTACGGTGGGATTTCCATCACGAAGGCGCTCGCGGCACCCGGCAGAGCGGCGTGCTTCAGGAGGAAGCCCGTGAGGATGGCGGCGAGGATGCCGATCACGTAGAGGAGGAACACGAGGTTCTGACCGTTTTCAGGCCAGAAGGCCGTGGCGAACAGAACATAGACCGGGAGGCGGGCGCCGCAGGACATGAACGGAGCCATGAGCACCGTGATGATGCGGTCGGAGGCGCGGTCCATCGTGCGGGTGGCCATCACGGCCGGGACGCCGCAGCCGAAGCCGACGAGGAGCGGGACGAACGCCTTGCCCGGGAGCCCAAGCGCGCGCATGAGGCGGTCCATGACGAACGCGGCGCGGGCCATGTAGCCCGAGTCCTCAAGGAGCGCGAGGAAGAGGAAGAGGAAGAAGACGACCGGGATGAAGGTCGAGACCGTCTGGAGACCGCCGCCGATGCCGTTGGCAAGGAAGACGGTGAGCCATTCGGGGCTGCCGATGCTCGTGAGGAGCTCGGAAAGCCCGTCGACCATCACGCCGCCCACGAGAATATCGAAGAAGTCGATGAAGGCCGCGCCGAGGTTCTGCGTGAACAGGAACATGATGTACATGATCAGCAGGAAGATCGGCAGACCGAGCCAGCGGTTCAGGACGATGCGGTCGATCTTGTCGGTGAGGGTCGCCGAGGCTTCGCCGAGGCGGACGATCGCCTTTTCGGCGATGGAGGCGACGAAGTTGTAGCGGGCGTTGGCGATCGCGATGTCGAGGTCGCCGTCGTATTCCTTGTCGAGCGCTTCAACGATCTCTTCGGCCTTGGCGGTGTTGACGCCGGGGAGCTTTTCGTCGAGCGACGGAGCATGCTCCATGAACTGGCTCGCGAACCAGGGAGCGCGTTCGACGCCCTGCTTCGTGAGTTCAGCGGAGATTTCTTCGATCGCCTTGGTGATCTTGTCGTCGAACTCGACGGCCATCGGCGGGATGGTCGGGTGTTCGAGGAAGTTGAGGAGCGCGTCCTTGACGTCGTTCAAGCCCGTTTCGCGGCTCGCGACGATGCCGACCACGGGGCAGCCGAGCGCCTGCTGGAGCTTCTCGAGACGGATCTCGAGGCGGTGCTGCTTGGCGATGTCGAGCATGTTCACAACGACGATCATCGGCACGCGCATTTCGATGAGCTGCGCGGTGAGATAGAGGTTGCGCTCGAGGTTGGAGGCGTCGACGATGTTGATGACGGCCTGGGCTTCGCCCGAGAGGATGTAGTCGCGCGCGACGCGTTCGTCTTCGCCCGAAGACGCGGCCGGCGTGATCGAGTAGATGCCCGGAAGGTCGACGAGTTCGATCTTCTCGCCGCGGTGTTCGAAGTTGCCGGTCTTCTTGTCGACCGTGACGCCGGGCCAGTTGCCCACGCGCTGACGGGAGCCCGTGAGCGCGTTGAAGAACGTGGTCTTGCCGCAATTCGGATTGCCGACCACGCAGACGATGTGTTGGCTCATCTTGTAGTTCTACCTAGTGTTTGAGAATTCAGACGCTTGAGGGAATGCGTGCTGCTTCAAGGGATTAGATCTTCTCGACTTCCATGAGCATCGCTTCATCGCGGCGGACGCTGATGAAGCTGCCGCGGACGCGGATTTCGATCGGGTCGCCCAAGGGAGCGATGCGAACGACTTCGAAGGGGGTGCCGGGGGTGGCGCCGAGCATCACGAGGCGGCGGCGGTATTCGGGATGATCCTTGCCGAAGCCGATGATCTTGCCCTTGGAGCCGACGGGCAGGTCTTTCAGAAACATGGAGAAGCCTCTTAGAAAATGTAGATTTGCTTGGCCGTGTCGAAGTTGACTGCGATGCGGCAGTCGCCCACGGCAACGAGGAGCGGTTCCCCGGGAGAAGCCTGGAGCACCTTGACGGTGCTGCCGACGCGCATGCCGAGGTCGGAAAGTCGGGCCGCTTCAGCTTCAGGAAGCTTCATGCGGGCGACCGTGCCGGGTGCGTTGAGTTCAAGGTCGGCAAGCTTGCGGATCTGTCGGGGTTCTGTCATAGGGAAAAGTCCTTGTAGCCAAATGTGACAAGGTGAATAGTAACGAGAACATTTCGTATTTTCAAACGCTTTAGGGCGTCTCCGTGCAGGTATTTGCCCGCCGTCAAATTTGCTCTGACAAGCGCAGGCATCAGCAATAGAAGCGTTTTGTCGACTCGATAGAGACGTTTTCAACTGCCTGTAGACGTTGGAATTCCAAATGCAGAAAAGCCCGCAGAGCGGGATCTGCGGGCGTTGAGAAGAGGGGATCTGCTTGATTGAGAACGCTTCTCCCTTACGTTCGTGAAGAAACGTTAAGGGTTTTTCCTAATTACGCTCGGCTTCAATCTTCAGGCTTGGTCAGACGTTCCGGGCGCGCGGACGACGCGGATAGAGCGGCCTGAGCCTGCTGAGAATCTGCAGGCGGCTCGGAGGCTTTAGGCGCTTTAGGGGTTTGAGGCGCTTCAGGGGTTCTGGGAGCGTTGGACTCTCCCTCCGAAGCGTCTTCCGCTCGAGTTTGGGAGTCAGCCCCCGCCGCCTCTCCCTTGGGTCCGAAGCAGGCGAGCACGATCTGGCCCATGTCGTTCACGGACTCGGCAAAGCGCTTCGATATGCCTTCGAGCACCTGGGTGAGGTTCTTGAGACCCGCTTTGGCGTCGTCGGGCGCAGAGAGGAAGAAGCCGGCCGCAGCGATGAGAAGAAGCGCGGCGAGGCCGAGGAGAAGCGCCCCCGCAAAGAGAAGCAGCGACACTGCGGCGGCGGAAAGAAGGAGCGCCGCGAGTCCCTGCGTGATCTTGAGCCAGAGCTTCATGAAGTCCTCGAACCTTGAAATGGGAAAAGAAAAAGGCGGACATCGGGAGAACCGATGTCCGCCTGCATTCTACCGTTGAGGCGTGGGAGGCTATAGACCCTGAGGCGCCTCGAGGAGAATCAGAGCACGCGGCGGTGCTGATAGAGGTGAACGCCGAGAAGCGCCGTGAAGAACGACCCGATCACCCAGTGGGCGGCGGTGCTCCTGAACGCGAGCGACGCGATGGAGGCGGCATAGCCGGCAAGCATCAGGCGGTTCTGCGTGACGCGGCGGGACCTGCCGCCCGCCTTCACGTCGGGGGCGACCACGGGAGCGAGCATGTCGAGCGTGCGGTCGGCGCCCTTCTTGGCGAGGCTGCCGGCGTCAAGCACGAGCTTCGTCGGTTGAACGGCGAGGCTCTTCACGCATTCGCGGACCGTCTTGGGCGTCTTCGCTTCCGACTTCGCTTCGGCAGCCGCGCACTCAGAAGGAGCGCATTCGGCGCCTTCAACGGCTTGAGCGCAAGCGCAGGCTTCGCAGGGTTCAGCCGCCGCCTCTTCATCGGGAAGGAAGAACTGCGCGGCGGCAAGCAGCGTCTCCGCGTTCGTCTTCGATTCGTCCCAGGTGACGAGGAGGCTTCCCACGCAGGGGTTGAGCTTCACGCTCGTGATGCCGTCGAAGCCGGCGATCATGGCGGTGAGACTTTCAACTTCCTCGGGAGAGAGGCCCTTCAAGGACGCGTGGCGCAGGCGGGCGCGGCCGCGGCTGAGGGAGCGGACGAAGTCTTTGGGGTCAAGCATTTTTCTCTAACTCTATCTTGGTGGTTTATCTCGGGGCCGACAGGGATCACGCCTGGATGAAGGGCAGGTTGATCGGCTTCTCGCTTTCGGGAGCGCTCGTCTCCACCTTTGTGAGCGTGCGGTGCAGGTTCGTCTGAATCTGCGTCACGGCTTCGGTGAAGCTCTGCGGCTCGCCGAGGGTCGGGCGCATGGCGTTCAGGCACACGCCAATCGTCGTGGCGTTGTGGAGCAGAGCGCCGAGCGCAGGCATGAGGAAGCCCGTCAGGCCGCCGGCGAGGAAGCCCGTGTTGAGCGTCACCGACACGATGAAGTTCTCGCGGATGCGCTTCATCGTCGCGCGGCCGAGCTCGATCGCGGTCGGGAGGTCTTCGAGGTTGTTGCGCGTGAGGACGACGTCGGCCACTTCCTGGGCGATGTCGGTGCCGTCGCGGAGCGTCGCGCCGACGTGCGCAGCCGAGAGCGCGGGCGAGTCGTTGATGCCGTCGCCCACCATGAGAACCTTGCGGCCTTCGGCCTTCAGTTCAAGCACGTGCTTGGCCTTGTCCTGCGGGAGCACCTGAGCGCGGAAGCCGTCGAGGCCGAGCTGGGCGGCCACGTGGGCTGCCGTGCGGGTGTCGTCGCCCGTGAGCATCATGATCTTCGTGATGCCGCGTTCGCGCAGCGCAGCGATGGCGCGCTTCGCTTCCGGACGGAGCGGATCCTCGATGCCGAGGACGCCCGTCAGACGACCGCCGATAGCGAAGTAGAGGATCGACTTGCCTTCGGACGAGAGGCGCGCAACGGCGTCCTTCGCGGTCGAGACGTCGATGCGCTCGTCGTCCTCGACGAAGTGGCGGCTGCCGAGGAGGCACTTGCGGCCTTCGACCGACGAGCAGATGCCGTGGGCGACGATGTAGCGGACTTCGGTGTCGTGCACTTCGTTGTCGTGGATGACGCCGCGCTCGAGCGCCTGGCGGACGATCGCGCGGGAGACCGGGTGCGGGAAGTGCTCTTCAAGGCAGGCGGCAAGGCGCAGCATTTCTTCTTCGGTGGTCTCGCCGTCGACCGGAATGACGTCGGAGAGAACGGGCGAAGACTGCGTGAGGGTGCCAGTCTTGTCAAAGACGACCGTGTCGACTTCGGAGAGCGCTTCAAGGTAGCGGCCGCCCTTCACAAGCACGCCCTTTTCAGTGCCGTTGCGCATGGCCGTGAGAATGGCGAGGGGCGTAGCGAGCCTCAGGGCGCACGAGTAGTCGACCATGAGGACCGAGGCCGTGCGGGTGAGGTCGCGCGTGAAGAAGTAGACGAGACCGGCCAAGAGGAAGTTGTAGGGGACGATCGCGTCGGCCAAGCGTTCGGCCTTGCCCTGAATGCCCGCCTTGGCGGCTTCGCTGTTCTGGATGAAGCTCACGATCTGTGAGAGGCGCGAGGCGTCGCCGAGAGCCGTCGGACGGATGTCGATTTCGCCGTCCTCAACGACCGTGCCCGCGAAGACGCTGCCGCCCGTGGTGCGGTGCACCGGAAGGGGTTCGCCCGTCATCGTGGCCTGGTTGACCGCAGCGTCGCCCGTGACGACCACGCCGTCGACCGGAATGACGGAGCCCGCACGCACGACCACGAGGTCGTCCTTCGAGAGGCTGTGGAGCTGCTTCTGAACGAGCTGGCCGTCTTCAAGACGCACCCAGACCTGGTCGACCTTGATGGCGAGCTGGTCGGCAAGCGAAGCGAGGGATTTCTTGCGCGTGTAGCGCTCGAGCATGTCGCCCAAGCCCAAAAGAAGCGTGAGGAGGCCGACCGTACCGAAGTCAAAGCGCACGAGCGACACGAGGATCGCCGCGGCGTCGAGGACGGAGACGTTCAACTTCCCCTTGAACGCATTCTTCACGCCTTCAATGAGGTAGGGGATCGAGTCGAGGACGGCGTTGCCGATGTTCACCACCATCGGCAGGAACGGGCGCAGGAAGATGTAGCGCGCGAGGCTCGAGAAGTCGAGCTCGGCGTCTTCCGCAACGGGCGCCGGGGCTTCGCCTTCGCGGCGGGTGAGCGCGGCCTTGCCCATCGCCTGGCCGACGTGAGCGGCCTGAGCGGCGGTGCGGCCGATCATGAAGAGCCCCGGGAAGATCTTGGCGAGGAATTCGCGGATGCGCGAGAAGGCGTTGAGGAGCGGCATGGTCGCAAAGCCCCGCTCGATCTCGTAGATCGTGCGCGGAACGATGCCGGGCGGCAGGTCTTCGCGCTTCAAGGGCTGGAGTGCCATTTCGCCCGCGCGCCTGGCGGCGGCGCGGTCTTCCTGAACGATCGCGGCACGCCCCGGGCGCAGAATCGGCGGGTTCGACTCAAGGCTTTCGAAATAGGCCTTGGTGCGCAGCTTCGCGGCCGCGTCGGAAACGGTGAGCGTCACGCTGCCGATGCGCGGGTTGACCACCAGGCCGGTAACACCCGGGATGGCCGCAGCCTCATTGGCGATGACGACCGCGCTCGCGTGGGAGAGCGTGTTGTCGGTCTTCCAGCGCTCGCGGTTGCCCACGGCATGCTTCAAATAGAAATGCATGAGGAATGCCTCTCAAATCCTGTCTCTCGGATCCTCTTCTTCTCTGGGGCTTGCGCCCGGAGGATCTCCTAAGGGAGCGGCTCTTCGCCGCAAAACGAAGGCCCGGAGTTTTGCTCCGGGCCGCTTCGATGTGCGCTTTTAGCGAGCGCGCCGCCCGAGAACATGTGGTTGATGTTCGCCACAGTTTAGGCGGATGGCATGCGGGGCACTGCGCCTGAGATCAATTGTCAATTCAGGCGCTCAGAAACCCCGCGCTGCGGATGAAATCAGCAGCCGGCGGCGGCAGCCGGAGCGGCTTCCTTCTGCTCCTGAGCTTCCTTCTTTTCCTGCTGCTTCACCTGGGCTTCGGCGACGACGTCGGCGAGGTCTTCCTTGACGCCGTCGACGGCGGCGAGGGCCTTGTCGCGCAGATCGATGCCGGAGGCGAGCAGATCCGTGGCGAGCGGCTTGATGTTGAGCTTGCCGCGGGAGACGAGCGCCATGCCGAGAGCGCCGACCGCAACGCCGCCGACGAAGAAGAGACCGTACTTGGTAGCCTGATTCAGAGCCATGATTGTGTTCCTCGATGAAAAAGTCAGATGTGTTCGATTGTTGGATCCTGAGGGACTTCTGCAGCCCCTCTGACCATGCGTCGGAAGTTCACAGCTCTTCCGCCGGTAGTCTTTGTGCCGCCTTTCCGTCCGCTGCATGCGGGCTTCAAGCGGGTGCTCGGACCAGAAGCGTCCGGGTGTTTGCGTTCAAAACCGGAGCCATCGCGTCCCGGCGACAAGTGAATATTACACCGCACGAAGGGGCTTGAATTTCATGAAGTTTTCTTAGTAAAAACAATTCGCAATTCGGGATTGCCCTATAAGGCATTTTGCTCAAGGAGATGCAAATTACTCGCATTTCAAAAGATTTTGAGTCGCAAAAATTTCATAAAAATCAACAATCATCAAGAGAAGTTGAGTGAAATTTCAAAAGCGAATCGCTCTCAATCCGCAAAGAGGTTGGATTGTAAAGTTTTGTAAAGACAGAAAATCCATCTCCATCCATTGGCCCGGCGGCAAAAAGCGCCTGCGCAGACTTCACATGAGTGGCCGAAGGTTCCGCCGGAGGATTTCGAGCACGCTGCGGCGAACGGTTGAAGAGCACAGCGGGGAACGATAGAATCGCGCACCCGCGCGGAGAGGCCGCTCAAATCCCGAAGCGCCTACCGCGGTCCCAAATTCCATTTGCTCCCACGCCATTTGTTTCCCACCATGTTCGAGCAGTTCGGCATCATCAATCCTTGGATCTACATCGCTGGCGCCTTCATGATCGTCATCGCGCCTGGTCCCAATTCGCTCTACGTTCTGAAGACGAGCGTCCTCGAGGGCCCGCGCCCGGGCTTCTCGGGGCTCCTCGCCGTCCTTCTCGGCGACGCGCTTCTCATCTTCTTCGCGTATTTGGGCGTTGCCGCCATGATCCAGAGCCATCCGCTCGCGTTCTCGTTCGTGAAGATCGGCGGCGGCCTCTATCTCGCGTGGCTCGGCGCCAAGGTGATTTGGAACACCTTCTTCGTGAAGAAAGAGAAGACTTCGGGTGCTGAGCAGCAGCTAGGGACCGGCAAAGCGCCCGTTGCGCCGAAGGGCGCCTGCCGCCGGGCCTTCCGGACGGCCTTGGGCCTTTCGCTCACGAACCCGAAGTCGATTCTCTTCTACGTGTCCTTCTTCGTGCAGTTCATCGACAGCACCTATGCGCATCCCGGGATCTCGTACCTGATCCTCGCGTCCATTCTCGAATGCTTCAGCGTGATCTGGTTCTCGATTCTCATCACGGCGGGCGCGGCGCTGCTCAGAAGCCTCGCTCGCGCGCCGAGCCTGCGCAAACTCGGCAACACGGCCCTGGGAAGCCTCTTTCTTTTCTTTGCGTCGAAGCTCGTGCTCGACGCCTGAGGCTTGAAGACATGATGAAAAGCGCGCCGCATCAGGGTTTCTGCTGAGTTCCTAAGCTATAGCGCTGATGCGAGGTTTACCGAAGGGGTTTACTCTTAGGAGTGAATCCCTTTCGCATTTTTCCACGAAAGACACAGAGTATAGGGACAACGTTGCTCCTACAAGTGCGTT
>Cebus_capucinus_imitator_PRJNA485217_SSR105__coassemble_353_pt1 | contig 21746 bp, 13 predicted proteins | sample Cebus_capucinus_imitator_PRJNA485217_SSR105__metabat2_low_PE_013 | metagenome-assembled genome bin Cebus_capucinus_imitator_PRJNA485217_SSR105 | reverse complement strand
CCGCTTGGCCGATGCTGACAAATCTGTCCATTTGTAAAGATATTCAATGAGTATTGGGGAGATTTATTCTATCAGTTTCAAGCCCAGTACTGAATAACGAAGCGCCCGCCAAGCATTCCTGCTCTGCGGGCGGCTCCTGCTGAAATTCAGCTGCGAGGCGTGAGATTACTTCCCGTCGTCAAGCGACTTGAGGGACTCGAGCACCTTCTCTTTCATGAGCTTCTCGGCGCGGGCAAGATCGTCGGCCGAAAGCGCATGGCGCATCACACGGGCGTCGGCCGCGGCATTGCGGTCGGCTGCATAGCCCTTCTGCGCCTCAGAGGCCGCGCGCATCATGATGTAGGCGGCCGCCGGATCCTTGGCAACGCCTTCACCGGACGTGAGAAGCTGCGAGAGCGCGCGCTGCGCGCCGGGGAAGCCCCCGTTGGCGCCGCGCCAGTACCACTTGGCGGCTTCCTTGAAGTCGACTTCCTGGCCGTTGCCCTGCGCGAAGTAGTCGCCGATGTTGCGCATGGCTTCCGGGTTCCCCTGCTTGGCGGCGGCGCGATCCCAGATAAGCGCCTGACGGGGATCGAGCTTCACCCCGATGCCGCCGCGGTAGGCGGCCGAGAGCGCAAGCTGGCACTCGACGCCGCCCAGGTAGGCGCCCTTTTCCCACCAGGCCGAAGCGGCGAGCGGCTGATGCTGCGTGCCGAGGCCCTGGTTGAGCATGTCGCCCACGTAGTACATCGCGAGCGTATTGTCCTTGGCGGCTTCCGCTTCAAAGACCTTCATGGCTTCAGCGTAGTTCTTCTGCTTGAGAAGCTTCACGCCGTCGTCAATCGGACCGGCGACAGCCGCGGCCGAGAAGGCGAGAAGCGACGAGCACAAGGCGGCGCCGAGCGCGGCGCGAGCGAAACTGCGGATCATGGGAAAGGGCTCCTTGAGTTTGAATAACGGTCGAGCGACGCCCTTAGGAGCTCCCTGCGGATGCTCCCTCGGCGCCGCTTCCTTTTTCCAAAAACTCTAGCCCTCGAACCTTAAGCCGACCTGCCGGATAGACCTCAGGCGGCAGTCCCTTCGGACTTTCCCGAATGAGCGTCCGATTCACCGGCATCAATGAGCCGCGCCACGGGGCAGTTCACCATCGGGTCGCGGCCGAGCTCGCGGTACCAGGCAAAGAGCGGGCCGGCAGGCTTCGAAGCGGACGCGCGGGCCGGCTGCACGAGGCCGTTTCTCGGGTCGATGAGGAGCACCGAAACCGCGTCTTCTAGCGTCTTCGTTTCCGGATCGCAGAGGAGCGCCCAACCTGTGATCCGGCGCTGTTCGTCGATCACGACGGGCGCGCAGTAGCCCTTTTCCGAGAGCTTTGTGAGAATGCGCTCGATCGCCTGAGGATAGCTGTCGACTGCCCGGGAGAGCTCGAGTTCGGAAACGCAGGGCGACTCGGCCTTGCGCGCACGGGCGAGCTCGCGAAGGAGCGCGAGGCCCGTCAGGAAGTCGTTGCCGAGCATGTAGGAGTCTGCAAAGCGCCCCGAGGTGATCTGCGGCAGCGTCGCCGTGATGGCTGCACCGGCGAAAACGAGCATCCACGCGATGTAGAGCCAGAGGAGAAAGACCGGGAACGCCACGAAGGCGCCGTAGATCGAAGTGAGCGTCCCCGCGGTGATGTAGTACTCGAACCCTTCGCGGAAGACCTGGCTCGCGAGCGCCACGGCGATGCCGCCCGTCAACGCATGCGTGAAGGGCACGCGGCAGTTGGGCACGAGCTTGAAGAGGATCGCGTATCCGAGCGTCTGGAGAAGAATCTGGCCGAGCGCGAAGATGCAGGTGGGGATTCCGCCCTCGCCCGCCGCGCCCGTGGCGATGCGGATCGCCTGGGTGGAGAGCGAGATCGAGAGCGCGATGGCGATCGGCCCCAGCGTGAGGAGCGCCCAGTAGATCATGGCGCGCTGCGTCCACGAACGCATGCGGCGCACCCGGAAGATCCGGTTCACCGTCACGAAGAACTTGTCGATCATGAGGAGTGCGGTAAGCGCCAAGCCCGCAAGACCGAAGGCCCCGAGGCCCGAGGCGTGGTCGCTGAAGACCTTCAGGTACTTCATGATCACTTCGCTGTAGGAGAGCGGCAGCACCGACACCACCGCCTCTTCCAGGGCCGCGCGCGTGTCCGAGAAGCTCGGAAAGGCGGCGAACGCCGCGAGCGACACGGCAAGGAGCGGCACGAGCGAGAGAAGCGTCGTAAGCGTCATGGAGGACGCCACCTCCTGCAGCTGCGCTTCACGCATGCGGGCGCCCGCGAACCCTGCAAGGTTGCGAAGCGAATTGAGAAGCTGCCGGCGGCGGAGCGCCGCAAGCAGGGGCGTGTTTTCCAAATTGGGCATTGCCGACATACTCCATGCGCTAAAGCTGAATGCGGATGAGGGCAATTCTAGGCGGAAAGAAAACGAGAGGGCCTCCCGAAGCGGAGGCCGGCCGCTGGGATCTGCGGCAGAACATGAAAAAAGGGAGCTTCAGCCTAAGATGCCGAAACTCCCTTTTCTTTTCTGAAGGGGCGGATCCCGGGGAGGATTCCACCCTTTTCTCTAGAAGGCTTACTTCGCGAGCTTCACGACGCGGTTGGCGTCGATCACCTCGAAGGCGTCGCCTTCCTTCACGAGACCGCGGATGTCCGTGAGGTCGGCCGGGAGACCCCAGGCTTCGACCACGGCTTCCTGAGCCACGTCGATCACGACGAGAACGTTCCAGTTCTTCGAGACCGCGTAGAGCTTGCCGTCTTCGTAGACCATGCCGGTAACGTAGAGTTCGCCGAGCGTGCGGTCCTTCTTGAGCATGGCGGCGGCCGGCTCGAATTCGCCCGAAAGCATCCAGTCCTTCATGAGGGTCTTGCTGACGACGAACTTCTTCTTGTTCTTGTTGTCGGGCACGGTGGCCGTGAAGATGTAGCGGCCGTCCGTAGCGGACGAGTGAACGTAGGAGAACTTAGCGCGTTCCGTGTCGATGCGGGCGCGGCCGAAGCCGCCGACGGCTTCAACGTGGTCGCGGCCGGCGGTGAAGTTGGGCCAGCCCTTGACGTCGTCGGCCTTCGGATTCTGGCGAATGCGGAGGATCGACTTGTTGGAGCCCATCAGCACGTAGGCGTCTTCGCCGTAGGGGGTGATGCCCACGAGGTCAAGCACGTTGGCCGAGAACCAGGGGTCCATGGCGGCGTGGAACTTGGTCGTGAGGTCCTGGTTGAGGAACCAGAAGTCGTACTGCGAGGCCACGACGTATTCGCCGCGGATCTTGGCGATCGTGTTGAGCTTCGAGGTGATGCCCGGAACGGTGCGCGTTTCGACGGCCTGGAGATTGCCCGTGAGAGCGACCGGAGCGTCAGCGGCGTTGTGCTCGAACTTGATGCCGAGGCGGTTCGTGTTCGGAGCGTAGGCAAAGTCGGGTTCCTTCACGTCGCGCTTGCCGAGGAAGTTGAAGCCCGAGAACATGCCTTCCCAGCTTTCAGCCGTCCAGTGGATGTACTTCGGGTTCCACGAGAAGCGGAACGGATCGCCCTGGCCCCAGTTCGGGGGAAGACCCGTCGTCCAGGCGGCCTGGAAGGCGTTCGAGGCGATGATGAAGGAGACGATGCCGAAGGAGAGCTTCATGAAGCCCGAAAGCGGACGCCACTTGCCGCCCTTGATTTCGGCGACGAGCGCGTCGAAGCGGGGAGCAAGGAAGAGCGCGAGGCCGAAGAGCATGACCACGCACCAGAAGACGATTTCGGCCCACATCTGGGTGTGCAGACCCATGATTTCGAGACCAAAGCCCTGGCCGACGTCGCGGGCGGCGTGGTTGCCGAGGTGGCGGAAGGACGACCAGAGGCCGACCGCGGCCATCACGAGCATCGTGGCGAGGTACTTGGGCTTGAAGCCGTAGCGGACCATGAAGAGCGCCGTCACGCCGATGAAGGCCATTTCTTCGCGCTGGCCCCAGCAGAGCGTGCAGGGGCTGTCGCCGAGAAGATAGCCGAGGATGAGGTTGGCGATGCCGACGGGCAGAAGAACGATGAGGAGGCCGCCCCAGCAGACGATGTCGTACCAGGTCTTGGCCTTTTTGATGTCGCCGTCGGTGATCGGCTTGGAGTAGTCAATCATTTGCAGATCTCCGAAGGGTTAGAGGTTGAGAACGCCGAGGATGCCGGTCGAAACGTGACCGAAGTACATCAGTACGACCATGAGCCAGCCGGCGATCGTGAGGCCCCAGGCGAGCTTTTCGCGCTCGGGTTTGAACCAGATCAGCAGCACGGCGATGAGCAGCATTACGAGCTCAAGAAATTCCATTTGCTTCTTTCCTTTGATGGTGGCGCCGCGCGTTCAACGCGCGCGGCTTTCGAAGAGCGTGGATTCTGCTCGCAACTCCGTCATAGTGACTAGAGTCTTTTACATTTAGTAACAGCATTAATGCTTAACTCAACTGATTTATCATCAAGTTGTCTAGTAGTTTTCACCTAGTCTGAAAATAAGCAAATCTCAGGATTACAAGCACTTGTGCTTACGCTCATGCTTTAAGGGCAAATGCTCATTGCGCATTTTGGATGCCGATGATCACAGCGCTTTTCCGTCCAGACCGGCGGAGTCTGCGGACAAAAAGAAAGCAGCCAGGAGGAATCTTCCCCGCAGGCTGCTTGTCACATCTCATGCCGGCATCAGACCGGCATCTCAAGCGTCATCAGAGTTCGAACGCGCCCTTGACGACGACCTGGCCGTCCTTCATCGTGCGGCGGCCCTTCATGAAGACGTCGGCGAGCTCGAGCTCTTCGCCGAAGATGAGGATGTCGGCGTCCTTGCCCGGCTGGATGCGGCCCTTGTCGGCGAGGCCCAACGCATCGGCGATCGTCGTGGTCATGGGGCGCAGCGCCTTTTCGAGGCCGATCTTGTCGGCCGCGAGGCGGATCGCCTCGAGATCACAGTTGATCGAGCCCACGCCGAAGCCCACCATTTCGCCCGCTTCGTTGAAGCGAGGCATGGAGCCCTGGCCGTCCGACGAGAACGTGATGCGGTCGAGCGGCACGTCCTTTTCAAGCGCAGCGAGAAGCGCATCAGCGGCCGTGCCCTGGTAGCAGCCGCCGCCCGTCGTGATGTCGATGTAGCCGCCGTTCTTGGCGAACCGGCAGGCGCGCTCGAACACCTGCGGATGGCGCGCGACGTGGGTCGGGCGCATGTGCTTGGCGGGGATGCCCTTCGGAATCGCGGCTTCCAGCGGATCGAAGATCGCGTCACCCCAGTCGCCGCAGTGGACGTGGAGGAACCCGGTCTTGCCGGTGAGCATGCCGGCCACGCGAATTTCGGAAAGGAGGCGGAGCACTTCCTGGTCCGTCGGGAAGGAGGAGCGGTGGTCGCCCATGGCGATCTTGACGCCCAGGCACTCCGGAATCGCAAAGAGGTCGCCCTTCACGGAGCCCGTGATGGTCGTGGGCGGGAAGGCGTAGTTGCTCGTCCACATCCAGCCCGAAGCGCCTTCAACCGTAAGGCCGCGGACCTTGGCGAGGAGGTTTTCGATCGAGCGCGACATGCTGTCCGTGCCCGAGACGCCCATGAAGGTCGTGACGCCCGCTTCAACGAGTTCGGAGAAGCGCAGCTCCGGGCAGCGGCTCGCCCAGCCGCCCTCGCCGCCGCCGCCCGTGACGTGAATGTGCTGGTCGATGAGACCCGGCGTCACGCGGCGGCCGGCCGCGTCGACCGTTTCCATGCCGGGGATGTTCACGTCCTCGAGATGCTGCTCAACGGCAATGATCTTGCCGCCGGCGATGAGAATGTCACGCATGCCGACATGCTCGGGAGCATAGAGGTCGGCGTTGCGGATGAGCACGGCTTGGGTCATGTAGGTGCCTCTTCAAAATGTAGGGGATAAGCGGAAATGAGAATGCGGCAGATGCTTCGCTGAAACTTCAGTCCGAAGGAAGCGTTCTGCCGCAAGGCGTTTCTCGCGGGAAAAAAAGCATTCTAGGCGCGGCGGCCGCTGGCGGGCATCCCGTTTTTCACCGACCGCACCTTGTATTCGATCAGCTTCAACGCGCGCCGATCAGGCCTTCGGCAGCGCCGAATCCGCCGCTCGCGCTGCGCCGTGGAGCCCGTAGGTATTGGCGGCGCGTTCGGAAAAGAGCAGATAGAGCGTCACGAGAATCGTGAAGAACGACACGCCGTAGAAGCCCGAGCTCATGTTGTAGGGGATGCCGAGAATCACGGCCTTGAGTCCGTCCGAAGCCGGGCCCGCGATCCAGACGCAGAGGATCGACGCGTAGAGCGTTGCGCGGCTGCGGCCGAACGAAAGGAGGAAGAGTGCGAGCAGGATCGCCAACGCATTGACGATCGCGGGGATCATGCTCTTCAAAACCGGGCCCGCGAAGTCGATCGAGACGGCAAGGACCTTCGCGGCTTCACCCGCTTCGCGGCCGAGCTCGAAGAGCGAAAGCGCAGCCTTTACCGAAAGAATGAGAAGCACGGCGCAGAGGAGCCCGCCCAAGCCCGCCGGCCGCCCCGCAGGACGCACGGCAGGGGGCACCACGCGGCCGATCACCCAGAAGAAGAGCGCGAGCACGACGGGAACGAGCGCCATCAGGGCGAGCCCGGGGCCCGTGATCTGTACGGAAAAGAAGCTGTTCATTTTGTGAGGGTTCAGTTGAAGTCGAATCAGTTGTCGCAGAAGGTCGTGCCGTGGCCCGCGCACTCCGGATCGGGGTTCTGCAGCTCGATCAAGATTCCGCAGGTGGTCGCGTCGCAGTGCTTGCCCTGGCAGTGGGCCTCAAGGTCGAGAAGGTGCCGCCGAAGCTCGCGCAGGTCCTTCAGGCGCCGATCCACCGCCTCCATGTGCTGGTGGATCAGCTTGTGGGCGAGTTCTGCCCCTTCGCGGCTGCCGGAATCGAGCGCCGCGAGAAGCTCCTTGATTTCGGAGAGGCCGATGTCGAGGTTGCGGCAGTGGCGGATGAAGTCGAGGCGGTTCACGTGGATCTGCCCGTACTGCCGGTAGTTGTTCGCCTCCCGGCGGGGTTCGGGCAGCAGCCCCTGCTTTTCGTAGTAGCGGATCGTCTCCGGGGTGTTCCCGGTCATCTCGGCAAGCTCTCGAATGCGCATGGGCGGCCTCTGTAGTGAATAGAGGCTTTGCCCGCCTCCCGAAGGGCGCGGCTTCCCAATCTGAAAACCGCTTCCAATACTCTAGACCATGCGCCGCAGGTGCGGTTTGAAGAGGCCTCGAAAAAAGTGCTTGACATTGTAACGACTTCAAGGTGTGAAATGACATCAAACGAACAAACAGGGCCATCGACCACTCGGCCCCGCAGAGGTCAGGAGACCTCCACACCTTCAGCGGACAGATTATGAAAACGCTCACCCTTCATTTCCCAGACATGTGCTGTCCGGCCGAGTTCGGCCCGGTGGAGCGCTCCCTCTCAGCGCTCTCGCCTGAGATCAAGGCAGTGCCGGACTACTCCGTGCGCCGCGTGAAGATCATGCTTCCCGACCAGTCGACGGTCGAAAAAAAAGCCGTGATCGCCGCCGTCAAGAAGTCGGGCCAGCCCTTCCACCTCGAAGGATCCGACGGCTGGGCTGAGGACGCCTCGGCCGAGCGCGTGCGCATCACGGTCCCGGAAATGGACTGCCCGGTGGAAGCGGGTGAAATCGAGCGCGAATTCAAGAGTGCCGGCATCTCGGGCTATGAGATCGACGTGATGAACCGCACGATCTCGGTGCCGGCGGGACTTGCGAGCGCCGCTCAGGCCGCGATTGCGTCCGCCGGCTACGAATCCACCATCCTGAAGGCGCGCCATCAGGAAGCCGTCTTCGAGGACAACACGCCCTGGGGCCGCTACATCTTCGCGCTCGTGATTGCGCTCGCCTGCGAATTCTTCGAGATCGCGGCCGACAACGGCTACGTGGCGCTCTCTGAAGGCGTAGTGACCGCCGTCACGCTTGGGCTCGCGATGATCGCGATCGCCATGGTGGGCCTCACCACCTTCAGAAAAGGCATCCAGAGCGCCCTGAAGGGCACGCTCAACATGAACACCCTCATGGCGGTGGCGGTTGCCGGCGGCGTTCTGATCGGCGCGTGGCCTGAAGCCGCGATGGTTCTCGTCCTCTTTGAAATCAGCGAAGCGATCGAGCAGCTCTCGATGGCCCGCGCCCGCCGCTCGATCCGCGACCTGATGAGCGTCGCGCCCGAAAAGGCGCTCGTTGCCCAGGGCGGCGGCAAGTACGTCGAAATGAAGGTCGAATCCGTGGGTCCGGGCGCCGTGGTCCGCATCGCTCCGGGCGACCGCGTGCCGCTTGACGGCAAGATCCTCGAAGGCGCGACCACGCTCGATCAGTCGATGGTGACGGGCGAATCGATGCCGGCTGAAAAGGGTCCGGGCGAAACGGTCTGGGCCGGCACGGTGAACCTCACCTCCACCATCGAGGTGACGGTGACGGCCGCGGCCTCGCAGTCGTTGACGGCCCGCATCATCGAAGCGGTCGAAAACGCGCAGTCCTCCAAGTCCCAGGTGCAGCGCTTCGTCGACAAGTTCGCCGCCGTCTATACGCCGATCGTCTTCGTGGTCGCGCTCGCGGTTGCGATCCTCCCGCCGCTCTTCCTGGGCGACTGGCTCGGCTGGCTCTACAAGGCCCTCTGCCTTCTCGTGATCGCCTGTCCGTGCGCCCTCGTGATCTCGACTCCGGTCACGATCGTCTCGGCGCTCGCCACGGCCACCCGCTGCGGCCTTCTCATCAAGGGCGGCCTCTTCCTTGAGGAAGCCCGCAAGATCAAGAACATCGGCCTCGACAAGACGGGCACCCTCACGAAGGGCGAACCCGAGGTCGCCAACATCGCGCTTTTCGCGGGCGCCGACCGCAAGCGCGCGCTGTCGCTCGCCGCAAGCCTGGGCGCCATGAACAAGCACCCGCTCTCCGCCGCAATCGTGCGCGAAGCGAAGAAGGAAAAGGTCGAGACGCAGGTCGTGACCGAGTTCACGGCGCTTCCGGGCGCAGGCGTCACGGGCCGCGTGGGTTCGGGCCGCGTGTCGCTCCTCAACTTCGCCACCATTGAGAAGCAGGGGCTCTCCACCGACGAAGTTGCTGCCGCCTTCCACCATGCCAGCGAAAACGGCATGTCGAGCGTGGGCCTTGCGGACGCCTTCGGGGTGCTCGCGGTCTTCGAACTCGCCGACGAGATCAAGCCTGACACCCGCAGCGGCCTCGCACAGTTGAAGGCCGAAGGCATCACGCCGTGGCTCCTCACGGGCGACAACGCCCGCGCCGCCCACGCGCTGGCCGACCAGCTCGGGCTTGAGAACGTGAATGCCGACCTGCTTCCGGAATCGAAGCTCGCCCGCATCCGCGAACTTCAGACCCAGGGGCTCACCGCCATGATGGGCGACGGCATCAACGACGCTCCGGCCCTCGCGCAGGCCGACATCGGCATCGCCATGGGCGTTCGCGGCACGGACAGCGCGATCGAAGCGGCCGACATCGCCGTCATGGACGACCGCGTCTCGTCGGTGGCGACCCTCGTGCGCCTCTCGCGCATGACCCACAGCGTGCTCGTGCAGAACATCGCGTTTGCAATCGGCATCAAGATCCTCTTCGCACTTCTCGCCGTCTGCGGCTACGCCACCATGTGGATGGCCGTCTTCGCCGACACGGGCACGTGCCTGATCGTCGTAGCGAACGGCATGCGGATGATGCGCGCAAAGCCGAAGCTCGACCGCATGGCTGCTGAAGTCGACCGCGCCGCGGGCACGGCTGCGGTCCACCAGCATTGATGACCGAGTCTCAGCCTCGTTCTTCTCAAAGACTCGTTGAAATCCAGCCCGGATGGGGAAGCCCGTCCGGGCCGGACTGCATCTGGAAGCGGGATCTTCAAGCGCCTGATCCCGACCCGCCTGAAGCTCTGGAGCTCCAGAAAAGCATTCGGCCCGAGGTGAAAGCCCCGGGCCGAACGAGTGTTGGATGATCCGCCCTGAGGCGCGAGGCCTCAGGAGCGGATCGGAGGAGAAGAAATCAGAGCTTGCCGCCCGGAACGACCTTGCGGAGATCAAACTTCGAGCCGAGCGCGATGCGTTCGAGCGTCAGGGGCTTAGGCTGCTGGCGGAACCAGTAGAGGGCTTCCGCGTCCTTCGGGCCCATCACTTCGCAGTCGTTTTCACCCGTCACGTAGAGCGCCGTGCCTTCCGGAAGGCCGATCACTTCTTCGTCGGGATTGTAGTAGAGGAACTCTTCAAGACGGTCTTCGCGGGTTTCGTTGTTGAGGCCCTGCTGGCCGCCGCTGATGAAGTGCGGGTTGGTCTGGAACGGGATGAAGCCGAACGTGTTGAAGGACGCCGGCTCGGCGATCGGCATGTCGTTCGTCGTGCGAAGCGTCGGGCAGCAGATGTTGCCGCCGGCTGACCAGCCGCAGTACGGAAGTTCGCCCGAATTCACGCGGTCGCGGATCACGTCCATGATGCCCGCTTCATAGATGCGGGTGACGAGCGCCCAGGTGTTGCCGCCGCCCACGGCGATGGCTTGCGCCTCCTTCACGGCCTTCACGGGGTCGGCGAAGTGGTGGATCGAGACGACCTTCTGGCCGTAGCGCTTGAAGGCGTCCTGGACCTGCTTCTCATAGCCGTCGTAGGTGCCGGCCACCTTCGCATACGGGATGAAGAGAAGCGTGGGCTTCTTGCCGTCGAAGAGGCGCTCGTACTGCTCGCCGCAGAAGTCGAGGTAGCCCGACTGGTGGTAGCGCGAGCTCGACTGCACGAGCACACGGCGCTTCGGGCTCACGGCCGCCTTCGGAAGCGGATTCTTCACCTTGGCTTCGGCGCTCACGGAAAGCGCGGCGGCGAGAGACCCGGCGAGGGCGGAACCAATCAGAGAACGACGCTGCATGGCAATGCTCCTTTTCTCAAAAATTGCGCAGAGCGGGTGAGTCGTGCGCGACGGCTGGCTCTGAAGTCGTCTTTTCGCGCCGCTCTGCTGTTGGGCGACGTCAACCATAGCAACCGCACGCCTTTGATCGATATAAGGGAAAGTCTCATCAATCCGCCTAGTCACTTTTCCTTACGTCGCAGCCACATCGTAGACATTCAAAAAGTCCTGTTTTACGCTGGACCTCAGGGCTTACGAGCACGCGCAAACCTCTATCCTCCGGAAGCGCTTTGGCAGACCTTTTGCTTTCCTTCTGTTGTTCTTCTTTTCGGCCCAGCCCTGCTCTCGGGCGTCCGCGTCCATCCGCTATCATGGATTCAGGCACTTTGGCGCCTGCCGCCCGCAGCGCCCGCGCAATGCATTCCCAGAAGGAGTCCGCATCTTCATGTCGTCCGATCCGCTCAATCTTGAACCCAAAAACGGCGACTTCGTGAGCTACGTCGAGTCGCTGCAGGAGGGCGCCCTCAAGAACCTCCAGGGCGCCATTCCGCCTTCTGTTGAGGAAATGCGGCAGCAGGCGGAGGCAAAGGGCCTTTCCGCCCGCAGCCCGGCCTCGTCTGCCGGTCGCTCGGGCGACGGTGTGAGCTTGAAGGACCTGGTCTCAGCACTCAAGCGGAAGGCCTCGGCGCCGCGGCCCCAAGCACCGGACCCGAGCCGCGAAGCCGCGCTCGCGCGGATGGAATCGTCCGCCAACCCGGAGGCGGCGGCGCCCGCCGAACCCAAAAAGAAGAAGAGCGACCCGGCCGCCAACTTCCTCGTGTCGATCTTCTGGATGGTTGCCTTCATGGGCATTTCCATCGGGGTGGATCAGGACGAGCCCGCCGCCGTGATCATCGCGGTCGCTGCCTTCTTCGTGGGCGTCTTCCTTTCGATCAAATTCGGCGTCGCCCCGAAGTTCGGGAAGACGAAGAGGACGAGCGGCTTAAGCAGCAGCGCCTGGGGACGATCCCGGCGCGGCGGACGTTGAGCGGCCTCGGTCTTCTGAAGACGCAGGCGGGCCTTCTCCCGCCATAGGACTTTCTGCCTAACCGCCATCTGGAAAAAGCAAGAAACGCGCTCTTTGTCGGGCGCGTTCTTCGTTTTCGGCTTCGGTCAATATGGACATATCCCGAAGTTGAGCGTATGTTTTCAAACATGCTGGATAGAGGCGCAGTGCGAATGAACGCCGCTCGTTGGGGGCACCCGCAAGTAGAGCGTCGCGAGGTCAAACTGCCGAAACGTCTGCTCAGGCACGGGCAGTCAGTTGGGCATCGGCGAAAGACGTCGATGACTCCCAGGCCTGCAGGACCCTTAGAGAACCTGCGGACGCCTGGAGGCGCTATCGGCGGCGAAGCATCTCCTTGCGAACTGCTTTTTCGTCCCCGCGCGCCCGCACTTCCGATCGGCGCTTATAAGGGGCTCCGAAGAGGAACGATGCGGCGCCGTGATGTTTGGACATGAGTGTTTGAAGGCTGCTCCCGTTCGATTGCGGTGCAGCCTTTTTTCAGCTTCTAGCCCCTCACACTCATCCGTCTCACTATAAAAAACATCATGGCAGCTAACAATTCCTCCGACAACGGCATGCGACGCGAGGTCGGCCTCTTCGGCGGCATCTCCGTCCTCGCCGGCATCATGATCGGCTCGGGCATCTTCTACATCGGCGGCATCGTTCTCGAGCGATCCGGCGGCAACCTCGGCCTCGCGCTCCTCGTCTGGGCCGTGGGCGGCCTCATCACGCTCCTTTCGGGCATCTGCTTCGCTGAACTGGGCGCGATGATGCCCAAGGCCGGTGGCTACTACGTGTACTTGCGCGAAGCCTACGGCGAGCGCGTCGCCTTCATGTGCGGCATCACGAACTTCTTCCTTTCGTCTGCGGGCTCCATCTCCGCGCTGGCGCTCGCCTTCGCAGCGGCCATCTCGAGCATGATCCCGATGGACGAAATCGCCCAGAAGGCCGTGGCCCTGGGCTCGATCCTCCTTCTCTCGCTCATCAACATCCGCGGCATCCGCCAGGGCTCGATGGTGCAGAACGTCTTCATGGTCCTGAAGCTCCTGCCGATCGTCCTCATCATCGTCTGCGGCCTCGCGATGGGCAATCAATCCCCCGACTGGTTCAGCTTCCCCGAAGGCGTGGAGCCCCCGTCGATCGGAACGATCCTCAGCATGATGGCGTTCGCCGTCCTCGCCACCCTCTGGGCCTATGAAGGCTGGACGAACCTCAACACCATTGCCGAAGAAATCAAGAACCCGAAGCGCAACATTCCGCTCGCGCTCATCGGCTCGATCATCGGCGTGGCCGTCCTCTACGTGCTCTTCAACTACGCCGTCTACAAGGTTCTGCCCTACGACCTCATCCACAAGATGATCACCGAGCGCAACTTCTACCTCGGCACCGAAGCCGCGAACACGCTCTTTGGCACCTGGGGCATGGTGGTCGTCGGCGCCGCGATGATGCTCGCCATCTTCAATTCCCTGAACGGCTGCATCATGGTCTTCCCGCGCATGTACTACGCTATGGCCCGCGACGGCGCGCTCTTCGAGTTCCTCGGGAAGCTCCACCCGACCTACCGCACCCCGATCAACGCCCAGATCGCGAGCATGGTGATGGCGATGATCCTCGTCTGCTCGCGTTCGCTCTCCGAACTCACGAGCCTCGTGGCGATCTGCGGCCTCATCTTCCACGGCCTCACGTTCCTCTCCGTGATCATCCTGCGCCGCAAGTACCCGACGCTTGAACGTCCGTACAAGGTCTGGTTCTACCCGTTCTCGATCGTTCTCGTGCTGATCTTCATGGTCTCCCTGATCGTCAACACGATCTGGCAGGACCCGGTCACCGCCGCCCTCGGCCTGATCGTTCCGCTCCTCGGCCTCGTGGTCTATGAAACGCTCTTTCGCAAGAAGCACGACGCCCTTGAGAAGACCAAGCACTCGAACCACTAATCAAGACGCTATGGGGCGTGCCTGAGGGGGAAGCCCCCTCAGACGCGCCCCGCAAAGCAAAAATTCCCATCCGGAGGCTCAATCCATGTCTGCCGTACTCATCCGCAACGCCCGCATCTATGTTGAACGCGGCCATTTTGAAGAAGCGCTCCTCTCGGTCGACGGCATCATCCGCGCCGTCGGCACGAACGAAGCCGTGGCGGCCCAAGCGCCCGCTGACGCCGAGGTCTTCGACGCCCGTGGCCGCCTCGTGGTGCCGGGCTTCAATGACTCGCACCAGCACCTTCTCAACACCGGCATCGCCCTCACGGACATCCGCCTTCAGAACGCCAAGAGCATCGCTGAAGTGAAGGAAATCGCCCGCGCCTACATCGAGAAGCACCAGCCTGCTCCCGGCACCGTGCTCCACGGCATGGGCTGGAACCAGGACTACTTCCAGGACGAATCGCGCTTGCTTACGCGCGACGACCTCGACGAAATCTCGACCGAATACCCGCTTGTCTTCGAGCGCGCCTGCGCGCATCTCTTGACAGCCAACACCGCCGCGCTCGCCGCGGCCGGGATCGACGACTCCTACGAAGCGCCGGAAGGGGGTTCGGCCGGCCGATTCGCCGATGGGCGCCTGAACGGCATCTTCACGGAAAACGCCCGCGCGAAGCTCACGGCCCTCTACCGCAACCGCACGGTCGAGCAGAACGTCCGCCTCATTCGCGCCGGCATGGCCCACGCCGCTGAAACGGGCGTCACGTCGGTCCAGACCTGCGACCTGCGCACGGGCAGCTGGCGCACGGTGCTCGAAGCCTACAACCAGGTCGAGGCCGACCATCCGCTCACCCGCGTCTACCATCAGTCGAGCTTCCAGAACATCAACGACTACCGCGAGTTCCTCGCCGACGGCAACGTGACGGGGAAGGGCTCCCCCATGAACCGCTTCGGGCCGCTCAAGCTCTTCGTGGACGGCAGCCTCGGCGCCCGCACCGCTCTGATGCGCCAGCCCTACCACGACGATCCGACCACCTGCGGCATCGCGACCCTCACGGTCGACGAACTCCAGGGCCTCGTGAATGAAGCCGTCGACCACAAGTGCAGCGTCATCATCCACGCGATCGGCGACGCCGCTGTTGAACGCGTCCTGAACGCCTACGATGCCGTCTGCACCAACGGCGAAAATCCCTACCGCCTCGCCGTGAACCACGTCCAGATCACGGACATTCCGCTCGTTGAGCGCTTCACGAAGAACAACATCCTCGCCACCGTCCAGCCGATCTTCCTCCACTACGACACGAAGATCGTCGAAGACCGCGTGGGCGAAGAGCTCGCCGCGACGTCCTACGCCTTCGGCACGATGAAAAAGCTCGGCATCCACATGAGCTTCGGCACGGACTCGCCGATCGAGGACATGAACCCGATCGACAACATCTACTGCGCCGTGACGCGCCGCCGCTTGGACGGCACGCCCGAAGGCGGCTGGCACCCCGAAGAATGCGTCGACATCTACGATGCGGTCGACGCCTACACGACGGAATCGGCCTACGTCTCCTTCGAAGAAGACGTCAAGGGCCGCTTGAAGCCCGGCTTCTACGCCGACCTCGTGGTGCTCTCGAAGAACATCTTCGAAATCGATCCGCTCGAGCTGCGCTCCACGAAGGTCGACGCCACGATGGTGGCGGGCGAATTCGTCTTCGAGCGCGAAGGCGCCTGATTGGAGAGCCCCCTTCAAGACCTTGATCGGACCAGACGGGATCCTCAGACCGAGCCTTTCTGAAGATCCCCGCCTGATCTCTTCGGAGATCTAGAATTGAAAGCCTCTGCATGCGGGAATTCCCCGTATGCAGAGGCTTTTTTTTCGTTTTCCGCACCCGCAGGAAACGCCTGCTGCCGTGCGAACACCCCATCAACTCAACCGCACCCCTACGAAAAATGAGCTTGATCGACGACATCAGAGAAGCCGTCATTCAGACGAAGGACGCCTTCGGCTTGGCACACACTTCCGACCTCGGCAGCGCCCTTGCCGCCAATATTGGTTCCGTTCAGTGGACGCTCCACGATGCAAAGAGCCTCATCGACTTCATCAAGAAGCACCCAGAGGACTTCAGATACCTGAGGGCGGTGGATCCCCATGGAGGGATCTTCTACCGCATTTATCTGGCGGACGATGAGGAAGCCGCTTCAGCCGCCCTGAAGATTGCCAATCAAACTCCTGCAAGAGACTATTCCCCCGCAGAACTCGATCAGCTCATTCTTGACGTCGTCACTGCAGTCTCCGGCCGCGGCGCCGCCGCCGTCGACCTCTCGCGCCTTACGGGCGAAATCATCCGTCGCTATCCCGACTTTGCATGGTCGGAGGTCCATGCCAACAAGGGCACGGAATACTTTGAGCGCTTTCCCAATACCTACAGCCTGAAGACGGAAGTCGTGCCGCCCAACGGCGGCACCATCGTGACGGTGACTCTCGCGGGTGAAGAGCATGCGACGCTCGGCTCCGACCGCTCGATCATGGCGGAGCTCGCAAAGCTCAGGATGCACCCGGAGCCCCCGGCCGCCGAAGAGGCCTCCGCCGAACCTCAGACCGAAGCCGCAGAGGCTGAAGCCTCGAACGCGGGCGGCGCTCAAGCCGTCGAAGCGCCGGCAAAGCAGGAGGAACCTGAAGAAGCTGAGATCGCAGCGCCCGAAGAAGCCCACGAAGAGACTCAAGAAGAGACCGTTGAGGCTGCAGCACCGCAAAGCGAGGGCGGCGCAGAGGAGTCCGAGGCCGAAAGGGACGCTGCCGCCGAAAAGATGGAAGAGACGCAAGAAGATGACGCGGAGGACGAAAAGTACCAGGAGACGCTCTGCTTCTTCAACGTCCCCAACACCATCACGTCCGCCATCAGAGAGCCCTTCACGAGCCTCGTCCACTCCGCACTCAACAACATTCCCTCGAGCGTTCGCGACCCCATCCAGAAGTCGCTCAAGCGCTACATGTCGAAGCAGCAGAAGAGCTTCAGCCTGAAGGGCAAGTGGTGGGTGAAGAACGACAACATCCGCCACCTCTGCGGCCTCGGGCTGCGCGAACGTGGCGCGGGCTGGTTCGAGGCGATCTTCTCCTCCGTCACGTCCGAGAACCCCCTCATCGCGCGGCTCGACGACCCCGACTTCTGCGCCCGCGTTCAGAACTGCGAGCCGAAGGCCCTTCACGACTTCATCATGCCCTTCGAAGGGGCTCTGATCTCGACCGAAGACTTCTGCAGGTTCATCCTGATCGCCGCCAGAAAGCGGGTGCTCGTGGTCTTCCTGCCGTTCTTCGAGCAGATCATCCGCCGTCTGGTCGACCACAGCGAACTCCGAATCGAAAGCCTCGACCAGATCGCTCCGCCTGCCAAGAAGAAGGCCGCGCCCGAACCGGCCGAAAAAGAGCCCTCTGCTGAAGCGGCGCCCGAGATTCCGGCCCCCGCCCAGCCTGAAGCCGCCGAGGAGACGCCAACGGAGCAGGCTGCCGGCGCAGACGACGGCGAGTCCCCTGCCGAAGCCGCCCCCGAAGCCGCTGCGGCGGCGCCCGAAGCCGCCCTCAAGGCGCACCCGAATCCGCTCAAGACCCTCAAGTCCGTGAGGCTTCAGAAGAAGACGAAGGCGCCGAAGCAAAAAAAGGTGACGCTCGGTATTGAAGAGGAGCTCAAGGCCATCGCCGCCCAGGGCGCCGACATTCCGCGCGTCTTCGAGCGTCCCGAGGCCGCTGCGGCTCCCGAGATGCCCGCACCCTCGAGCCCGCGCTACTTCGGGTACGTCAGCCGAAACGGCGGCGACTTCTACAACTACTACGCCGTCCTCGAATGGGCCAACGGCCGCTTCGACCCGATTCCCGACACGCCCCTTCAGATGCGCTTTCCGCAGTGGGGCGGCGTCAACCTGAAGCTCGGCCGCCGCCGCCCGCCCCGCGAAGGAGCGTTCTATGTGGTCGACTTCGACAAGCTCGACCTCGACCTCAACTACGACCCGAACCACAACGTCCGCACGGACTACAAGTTCGCACTCGACTACGAGACGCTGCTCGTCGACCAGCGCTTCCAGAGGGCCTCGGACTTCAATATCTTCATCGTGGTGAAGCCCGCGGAAGCCGACGCCAAGGTGGATCTGTCGTCTTCCAGCATCTCGGTGACGGCAGCGGGCCGCGCCGCCGAGGACACGCGCGTCAATCTCGCAAACGAACGCGTCCTCTTCGAGCACGACGGCCTCTACTACGGCCCCGTGACTCTGAGGCAGAATGCCTCCCGGCAGTACTACGTCAACCTTTCGAGCATCGCCGAGAACGGGATCGTCCCGGCCTGGCGCCGCACCAATCAGTTGGCGCTCACGTCCTTCTCGGTCTTCGCGCCCGAGGCCGACGCCTCGAACCTCTACGTGCCCGTGCGCTGCGCCTTCACGAATCTGATGACTCGGGTCGACGTCGACATTCTTTCCGACGAAGCGCTCCTCAAGGACTGCCTCGCCAAAGCCCGCGGCGCTTCCGCGGACGACCTTCTCGCCAGCATCCGCGACAACGGCCTCTCGGCTCAAGCGCCCGCCGACGTGCTCCGCGCTCGTCTCGCCCGCACCGAGCTCGCGCTCATGCGCGAATCGGCCTTCGCGTCCGTGCGCGATGAGCTGGTCGACGCCGTCGCCCGCGAAGTGCTCCCGCGCGATCAGGCCCTAACGCAGGCATTGGTCGAGCGCGCCGCGGAAGACCCGAAGCTGCGCGAAGCGTTCACCTCCAACGACCGCATCGGGCTCAGCCTCCGAAAGGCCACCGACGCGCTGAACCAGCTTGCCGAAGACAGGCGGGAGGCCGAAGCCAAGACGGCAGCGGCCAAGGCCGAGCTCGGCTCCTGCGAGCGTCGGACGCAGGACGTGAAGGATCAGCTTGCCGGCTACGAAAAGCGTCTGGCGTTCCTCTCTGAACACGAACAGGGCTTGAGCCGCCTCGAAGAGCTCAATACCGCGATCGACCGCCTCAAGGGCGAAGAAGCCGCCGTCCGCAACCTGCGCGAAGCCGTTCTCAAGGAAGTGAACGACGCCGTCGCCAGAGCCGCCGAACTCGGACCCGACATCCTGCCCGAAAGGCTCGTTGAGGCTGCGGGTCAGTGGAATGAGATCGCGGAAGCCGAGCGGCTTGCCAACCAGGCCGACAGGCTCGGCGCCCGATGCGCGGCGCGTCGCCCGATGCTCGACCGCGCGGAGGTGGCGAGCATCCTCGTGAAGCGCCTGCAGTCCGTGCGCAACTACGACGAAAACATGATCCTCAACATGTACATTTCGATCGTGCAGAACTTCCTCACCGTCTTTGCGGGCGAACCGGGCGCGGGCAAGACCTCCATCTGCCGCCTGATCGCGGGGTCCCTCGGCCTCACGCGCGAATGCATGCCGGCCGAGTTCGGCAGCCGCTTCGTGGAGGTGCCGGTCGAATACGGGTGGACGACCAAGCGCGACCTCATCGGCTACTGGAATCCCCTCTCGAACAAGTTCGAGTCGTCCGACCCCGAGCGCTGGCAGTTCGTGCGGATGCTCGACGCCGAAGCGCGCTCGCGGGCGGGCTCGTGCTACCCGGCATTGATGCTTCTCGACGAAGCGAACCTCTCTCCCATGGAGTACTACTGGTCCGACTGGATGCGCCTCTGCGACGAACAGGGTGCGAGCGGCGAACCCGCCCCCATTTCGCTCTGGGACAAGTCGAAGACCCTGATTCCGAACACCCTGAGGTTCCTCGCCACCATCAACAACGACAACACGACGGAACCCCTCTCGCCGCGCCTGATCGACCGCGCGGCCGTCATCACGCTGCCGCAGATCGACGTGCTCGACGCCGTGCCTGAAAAGCGTCTCGACGCAGAGGGCGATGCGCTCCTTGCGTGGTCCGACCTTCAGGCCGCCTTCGGTGCGCGCCGCATCGACCGCAACGCCGACCAGGTGCACGACCTTCTCAAGGTGGTCGACCAGCATGCGAACGAGCTCGGGATCCGGCTCTCGTCGCGTTCGCGCCGGCAGGTCGAGGGCTACGTGGGCGCAGCGCTCGGCGTCTTCTCGTCGATAAAGGGCAAGGACGCCTGGCTCGACGCCGTCGACTTCGCGGTGCTCCAGAAGGTGCTGCCGCGCATCTCCGGCACAGGCGCGGGCTACGGGGAAAAGCTCGAAGCCTTCAAGGCGCTCCTTGACGAAGCGGGACTCGGCCGCTCCGCCGAGCGCCTTGCTGCAATCCTCTCCTCGGGCGACGACGCCCTGGACTGCTACAGGTTCTTCTGATGAGCGCGCTCGACGCCGCCGCGCCGAAGCTCCTGATCCGCAGCATCTTCGGCGCGCGCGTACTACAACTTGCAAGGACCCCGAGGCCGCTCGAGGTCGAGGACTTCGACGAGTCGGCGCCCTTCGTCAATGCCGACGAGACGCCCGACCTCGAGCTCTTCTGGCCTGCGGGCTCGGACGATGTTCCGGGCGCCGACGGCTCGTCCATGCTCTTCACGGTCCGCGTGGAAGGAAAGGACGCCTTTTCCGCCTGCGCGAGAAGAACGGAAACGGGATGGGGACTGCGGCTTCCTCCCGACGCCAAGCCCTTTGCGGACGTCGTGGGCTTCGCGCGGATCTCCATTCTCGCCACGACTTCCTTCACAGACCGAACAGAGTGGCACGCCGACCCCATCCTCGTGAACCTCCCCGCGGGTCCTACCGCCGACAACTTGACGGCGATGGGTGCGCTCGTGGTGGATTCGGGGGACGACCTCTTTGACACCGACAGTCTGCTCCTTCACGAAGAGTCGCTTGAGAACGACGGCGAAAACGGTCTCTCCAAGCCCCTGCGGATCTTCCGGGAAACCGTGGCGCTCTATGAGCGCCAGTATGCGTTCTTCCGCGAAAATGCCCGCTATCGATTGACCTCCGCGACCGCGAAGCGCGGGATTGAAGCCCTGAAGCACCTCACACCCGAGGGGGCGCGTTGGATCGCATCCCACCCCGACGAGCTGCAGCCCGTGCGTCCCGGCCAGGGCATCCGCATCAACCGCCGGCACTGGATGCCGCGGCACGCGCTCGTGCAGACGGCGGTGCCCGACCGCGAGACCTTGGAGAATTCCGCCGTCGTGGGATTTCCGACCTTCTTGGCGCTCCAGGCCGCGAAGCTCGCCGGCCGATTGGAAGCCAAGCTCCGCGGCGGCGCCGATGGCGAGAGTGCCGTGCTGCCGGCGCTGGCGCAAGCGTCGCCTCAGCTTTGGCGGGCGATTCAGACGCTGCGCGGGTGTGAAAAGGACCTGAAGCGCATGGGCGACCTCTACCGTCGGGCCGTCGGCATCACTCCGCCGCCCTTCATGCGGATGCCGCCCGCGACCCCCATTTTTCAGGAGATCGCGCAGTATCAGCTCGCCTACGCCCGCATGCAGGAGTGGTTCACAGTCAAGACCGTGAACGTCGACCGGCTCGTAGGCTACTTCACGGGCGCGCACAGCTCGAGGCTCTACGAGTACTTCACGCTCGTGAGGATCTTGCTGGACCTGAAGAACGCGGGGTTCGAGCTCACCGAGCGCCGCCGCTTCGTCTATCAGAACGCCGGGGCCGCCTATGCGGAGAACGCCGACGCGTCGACCTTCAACACGTTCGTGATGAAGCGCGGCACTGAGCGCCTGCGGCTCTGGTACCAGCCGGTGATTTCGGGGGTTCCTGGCGGGAATGAAAACGAGATCGGGCTTCTGCGCACCACGACGTGGTCGATGACCTCGAACATGGAGGAGCCCGGCATGCGCCTCGAGGAGAGCCCGCATCCCTACTACACGCCCGACTTCGTCGCCGCATACGACGTTGAGGGCGGTGGGGGCGGCAGTGCGGCCTGGACGATCATCGACAGCAAGTTCTCGAAGCTTTCGACCGCCGTGCGCTTCTACGGGCTCGAGCAGGCTTTCAAGTACCTTCTCAGCATTGGGACGGCGCGGCCGGGGGACGTCT
>Cebus_capucinus_imitator_PRJNA485217_SSR105__coassemble_332_pt1 | contig 22989 bp, 14 predicted proteins | sample Cebus_capucinus_imitator_PRJNA485217_SSR105__metabat2_low_PE_013 | metagenome-assembled genome bin Cebus_capucinus_imitator_PRJNA485217_SSR105 | reverse complement strand
GCGCGAGCGCGTAGGTGAAGGGCTTCAGCAGTGAGCCTGGACTGCGCTTCGCGCTCCAGGCGTTGACCTCGCCCTGAATGGCGCTGTCGAAGAAGTCGGCCGACCCCACCATGGCGAGGACCGACCGGTCCCGGGCGTCGACCACGGAAATGGCGGCGTTCGAAACGCCCCAGGGGGCAAGACGCGAGATGGTTTCGCGCACAAGCGCCTCCATGGCTTCCTGCACTTCAAGCGAAAGCGTGCCGGAGAGCCTCCCGGAAGTCCTTCCGGAGGTAACGTCCGGCTTGATGTCTGAATCTTCAGTTGTTCCGACTGCTCGTGAGGTTTTCTTGGTCCCCACTGCGCGCGTCAGAACGGTCTGCGCGTAGTGGGGTGCGAGAAAAGGGAGTTTGTCGGGCCCGAAGACTTCGAGCGGCGCCCTCAGCGCAGATGCAGCCGAGGGCGGATAGGCCCCCGACTCCACGAGAAGCTTCGAGAGCCGCAGCCTCGCCGCGTCGAGCGCCGTGTTCCCCACGGGGTCCGGACGGCGCTTCACGGGATTCTGCGGGATGACGGCAAGGGCCGCGGCTTCCGCCGGGGTCAAGTGCGAGGCGGTTTTGTGGAACCACACGGCGGCAGCGGCCTCGACGCCTTCGACGTTGCTGCCGTAGGGCGCGAGATTGAGGTACGCCTCGAGGATCTCGCGCTTCGAGTAGTGCGCTTCATAGCGCATGGCGTGCCAGATCTGCTTGAGCTTCCCCTCGGGCGTGTCGGTCTTCAGCTTGAGCCGCATGCGGGCGAGCTGCATCGTCAAGGTCGAGGCGCCCGTGCGCGCGCCGCCGATGTAGGTGCTCACTGCCGAGCGGATGAGCGCGACGGCGTCGAACCCGGGGTGCTTCCAGAAATTCTTGTCCTCATAGGCGATCGTGGCGTCGACCACCTGCTTGTCGATCGATTCGAGGGGCGCCCTGACGCGGAAGATGCCGTCCGCAGCGGGCGTGACGCGCATGAGCACGCCTTCCTTCGAATAGAGGCTCGAAGAGAACGGGACGCCGTCGAGAAGCGGCGGTGCGGCTTCGGAAGCGGCCATGTTCTTCACGACCGCATAGCCCCCATAGACGCCCGCCGCGGCGATCGCCGCCGTGAGAACGAGATAGGCCGTGCGGCGCAGGAAGACGACGGCCGGGTTGGGGCGCATCGCCTTCGCCTGGGGCTTGGGCTCTTCCGCCGGCTGGGTTTCCTCTTCAGAGGCGCCTGCAGGCGCCTGGAATTGGAAGGCTTCGGGCATGGGTTGAGCCGCGCCCGACGCCTGCGTCGATTCGCTTGGCAGAGAAGATTCGGACGCCGCGGGCTCATGCGCGTTGGGTGCGCCCGGCGCATCCGGGATGCTTGGCGCGCAGCCTTGCCCTGAAGCTTGAGGCGCACCGTCTCCGGGCGCCGCCCTCTTTTCGGGAGGCGCCGCCGGCTGCAAAGGCGCGTCGGGCGCGGGAACGCCCGGCGTTTTGTTGGAGAGATCTTCCGTCATGACGCATCAGCCGGCGCAGGCTCAGCGGCCGCTGCCGGACTTTCGGCTGCAGATTGAGGTTGAGGGTTGAGGGGCGCCGCTGCCGGCTCCGCCTGCTCGATCGGCTCGGCCGCCTTCACCGCCTCTGCGGGCGCTTGAGCGGGCTTGGGCGCTTCGGAGGATTCAGCAGGCTCGACGGCTGCGGGCTTCGTCTGCGCGGCTTGCGGCGCTTCGCTCGTCTTCTTCTCGGTGCTCGACGTCTTGGCCGACGCCTCGGCCTTCGGAGCGGCAGAAGCCTTCGGTGTTTGAGGCTCCGTCGACGCGATCGTCACTTTGACGGCGGCGCCTTCAGCGCGCAGCTGCGGATTGCTGATCGATTGGGCGCTCGGAGCGCCTGCGGCATAAATGCCGGGGTAGGCTGCCCGGACCGTGTAGGTGAAGGTGAGCGGATCCCAGTTCGTGAGCTCGGGCGCCGCCCATTGGATGCGGTCGTCCGCGCGCCGGCATTCAAGCGCCCCCTCGGGGCAGGCGCCCGCAGGCATCGCCCAGGAAAAGCCCCCGGGCAGAAGATCCGTGAGAACGACGTCCTTCAAGGGCGCGTCGCCCGCAAAGCTCTTCAGCTTCACCTGCACCGTGACGCGCTCGCCCGCCAGGAACTTCGTCTTGGCCTTGCCGTCGGCGCCGAGGAACGTGCGCTCGATGTCGAGCGCCGTGCGCGCGGGCTTCACGCCATCGTGCGGCACGACATAGCCTTCTTGGGCCGCCTGCCACCAGACGTAGGGCGAGTCCGGCATGCCGGAGGTTTCCGCGGCCAGGCACCCCGGCGCATCGAGGAGCGCGCCCCAGGCGCCGAGCACCAGGCGGTCCTGGTCGGCGGGGAAGCCTTCCGAGCGCTTGGTGCAGACGAGATCCGGCGCGGCCGCAGCGTCCGCAGTCGAGGCGAGGCCGCCCACCTCGGGCGAGAGCGCTGCTCGGGCGGCCGCTGCGGCATAGGCCGGAGATGCGAAGCCCGACGCAAACGCGCGCGCGAGGTCTTCGCCCGAAATCGTGGCGAGGAGCTTGGCGGCGGAGGTCGTGCCGAGGCCCGCGTCGGAGAGCGCAGAAAGCGCCAGGGCCGAGGCCGTTTCCGGCGACCAGCCGCCTGACGCTCTTGCCGTGGAAATGGAGGCGCCGAGCACGGCCTGCGCTTCATCGCGAAGCTTCAAGCGCGAATAGGCCGCCGCAATGAAGGCGGCCGCGGCGTCGCGGTTCCAGTTCTCAAAGCGCGAGGCCATCGAAGCGCGCAGGCTTTCGAGCTGAGCGGTGGTCATCGTGCCTTCGCGGGTGAGCGCCCAGAGCGCATAGGCGCTCGTTCGGGCTTCGTCGAGCGTCTGCGGGTCGAGGTTGACCGAGCGCGCGAGGCGGCTCTTGAGCATCGCGAGGGGTTCGAGCGCGGCGGGATCCACCCGCGCGGCGTCAGCGAGGTAGTCGAGCGCCAGGGCGCCGATGAAGGGATCGGCTTCGCCCCAGGGCGCGCCGCGCAGACCCTGCCAGGCGAGATTCGCCTTGACGGCGGCATAGACCTTGGCGCGCCGGTCGGCGGCGTCCGCCGCGGCCTTCTCCGCGGCTTCGGGGCTGCTCGAGAGCGCGCTCTGCGGCAGAAGCGCCTGCGCGTCGGGGTTGAGCGAGAGGAGAAGTTCAGGGAGCGACGCAGCGATTCTCGGGAGCACTGCACCGAAGTCGACCGTCTTCGCCTGGAAGGGCCGGCCGAGCTCGGGAGCAAGGGCCGCGGGACTCGAAGCCGCCACGAACCGCGTGTGCGCACCCTGCGGGTAGAGCTCGACGGGCACCTCAAAGGCGGACTTGCCTTCGCTGTTTTCCGTGCGGCCCGTGTAGAGGCGCTCCGTGTAGAGCGACGCGGGACGGACCACGATCGATTCCGAGCGCTCCGCCGTGCGGACGACGGGCTCAGCGCCTTCGGGCGTCTCTTCGCCTACAGCGGCCGTGAAAACGACCTTGTGTTCGCCCAAGGCGGCAATGCCGTCGGGCACCTTGAATTCCGCGGAGGCCGAGCGGCCGCCCGCTTCGGGGAAGTCGAGCGCGAGGCGCTGAGGATCCGTGCCGAAGACGTCGGGGAATGCGATCGAAAGTTCGCCCGCGTTGGCCTTGAAGTCCGGGGTCACCACGGCGCCCGCGCGGAACTGGTCGCCGGGCGAAAGCGTCGTCGGCATCGCGGGCGAAATCGCGAGCGGAGGCGCTGCCGTCACGGGGACGCTCGCCGCTCCCGCTTGAGCGTCGGCTGCACCCACGGCCACCACGCGCACGCGGCCGGCGAAGCCTTCGGGGAGCTTGACCTCAAACGTCTTGGCGTCAGGGCCGACCTCGACCTTGCCGCCCCACCAGACGGCCGAGGGTCCGAGCGTGCGCTTGAAGGGGCTCGCAAAGCCCGCCGCGGCCTTGGCGCTTTCCATGAAGTCGCCGCCCGTCGGGGACTTGATGAGGTCCTTGAGGGCGCCGGCGTCGGGCATGAGAAGCGACAAGGTCTCCCTCGTGTCGACCTCGAGCGCGCGGTCAAGGAGCATCGTCTTCACGGGGTTGGGCGTCTGCCAGCCCGTGAGCGACAGAATCCCTTCGTCGGCCGCGAAGAGGAAGACCTCCGAAGGCTTGTCGGACGACACCGAAACGGGAATCGTGCGGGCGTCCGCAACCTTTTCCGGGGCCTCAATCTTGAGCCCGAGGGTCTTGGCGCCCGCATTGATCGTGACGGGAACGGCCGCTTCGGCAAAGCCCTTCAGGAACTTCTTGGCGTCCTCCTGCCCGCGCACGACCGAAATCCTCAGCCACGCGCGGCCCGTGAAGCTTTCGGGCACGGGAAGTTCGATGAGGTTCTCGCCCGCATTCACCTTCACCCAATGGGCGGAAATCACATCCGCCGATTCGAAGGTCGCGAGCGCAAAGCCCGAAATGGGGGAGAGCACCGACGCGCGGGCCGTTTCGCCCGCAGAAAGCTCGGTCTTTTCGAGCTTGGCGCGCAGTTCCGCGGCCGGCAGCGACCCGTCGGCGAAGTCTGCGAGCCTGCCGCCCGCCGTGCTGTAGGTGGCCGCAAGAATCTCTTCGCCCGAAGCGTCCGCCACCTTGACGATCCAACTGCCCGGCTCCCCGGTCATCAAGTCGATCGATGCGGTGCCGTCGTCTCCGGTCGTAAGCTCCATCGTCCGGCGCAGTTCGCTCGAAGCCGCATCCGAATAGGTGAAGCGCCCCGAAGCATCTTCCGTGAGCGTCGTCACCCAGCGGGTCTTCTCGATCGAGACCTTGAGGCGCTCGCCCGCGCGGGGCTTGAGATCCCGGCCCACCGCCGCAAAGGACATGCCCGCGGGTTCGCCCGTCAAGAGGAACCACGAGGGCTGCGGGGTCTTTTCGATCCGCCAGCCGACGGCGACGTCCTTCGGAGCCGTCAGGAACGTGAGGTGCTTTTCAACTGCTGCCGCACCTTCGGATTCGGTGCCCGTGAGCGCGAGGTCGACTTCGGCGAAGCCGCTTGAGTTGAGAAGCGAGAGAGGAACCGTCATTTCAGCCGTACCCGTGCCTGGCGTGGCGGCGGACTCGAGGTCGAGCGTGCGGTCGTTCGCAAGCGGCTTCCAGGGCGCCGCGCCCGGCGACGGGAAGGTCCAGCCGTCCCAGCCCGGGAGCTTCGTCTCCATCAGAGGCGTCACGCGCGCAGTCCCTGTCACGCGCCGGCCTTCGGCGCCGGCTCCAAAGAGGCTCGTGAGCGTCACGGCAACGGGGAGGTCCTTCGGGAGAAGCCACCCGGCTTCCGACTCGTCCGAGGGGAGCTTCGCCGCAAGCGAGAGCGTTTCGGGTTCGAAGTCGCCGACGTAGACGCTCGTGGTGGATAGCGCCGTCTTGTCCCTGCCGCCCGCGAAGAGGTCGAGCCGGACGGTGCTCGGGAGCGTCCCTTCGGGGATCTTCCAGTCGAAGTCGCCCAAACCCGCCTCAGAGAGCTTTACGGAGCGCGACTCGATCACGCGGCCCGCGTCGCTCGTGAGCTTCATTTCAATAGGCGTGCCTTCGGGGAGCTTCTCAAAGTCGAGCTTTCTCACGCCGAAGCCGAAATGCACGGTTTCGCCCGCGCGGTAGATGCCGCGGTCAGCGAAGCTGAAGGCCGAAAGCCCCGTGCCCCCCGTATGCCGGCCGCCCACGTCCCAGCGGTAGGTCTCGGCCTTGTTGGCGTAGTCCTTGAGCGACAGCCAGGCGAGGTCGGTGCCGCCCGAGCGGACGGCCACGGCCGCGGGCTTCTTCTCGCGCTCCCAGCCGCGGGTGTTCTTGAAGTGCGCGCGGCCTTGGGCGTCGGTCTGAATTTCTTCCAGAACCGTGCCGTTTTCTGCGAGGAGCATAGCCTTCAAGCCCTCGGCGGGCAGGCCCGTCGCGAAGCTCGCCGCAAAGACGTCGAGCGCGCCGTCGGCGGAGGCCTTCGCGATCATGGCGATGTTGGTGATGAGGAGGCGCTTGGCCGTCCGGACCACCGTTTCTTCTTTCCCGTCCTTCGTCCGGACGCCGGCGAGCTCAATCTGATAGAGCCCCGCGCCTTCGGCCATCACGGCGTCGGAGAGGTCGAGCGAGGTGAAGCGCGCTGCGCCGGGCGTCTTCGCATCCACGGCGCCCAGCTCTGTCTCGCCCGAGACGGCCGAAACCCAGCTGTCGGGGGCGGTGCGCTCCATCACGTTCCAGCCGTCGGCCGCAAGCGAGAGGAAGTCGTCGCGTACGCGGGCGATGCGCCACTTGAGCTTTTCGATGCCGGTGGTGAAGAGCGAGAGCTCCCAGGCGCCCGAGAGCGTCAGCATGCTGCCCGGCTGCAGGAAGGCGATTTCAGCCGACGGCGTCGGCAGCGCCAAAACGGCGTGCCAGTCCTCCGCGAGTTTGGGCGATTCGCCTGCGCTGCTCTGCACGAAGCCTTTGGGGAGCGCGAGGTAGACAAAGTCGCCGGGCGCGGCCTTGAAGCGGAGCTTGACGCGCGTCGCCGTGCTCGATTCGAGGTCCGGGCGGATCTCGATCTTCGCCGCATTCTTGAGCGCTTCATCGTCGATCACGGGCGCATCCGTCCAGACGGTGTCGGACGCGGCGGAGGCGTTCATCTTCTTCGGGAGCACCAGCGCCGTGATCGAATCGGCAAGCCGCGCGGGGTCGACCGCGAGCGTCGCCGCCACCGTCGCTTCATATTCGGCGTTCAACCCATCGTCCTTGACGGGCGAGACGGAAGCTTCGGAAATCTGGAAGACGGTCGACTGCCCCGGCACCGTGACGGAGACCTGCGCCGCTTCAAAGCCCTTCGGCACCGAGAAGCGGCCGTCCTTGGCGGTCGTGCGGCCGGCGACGCCCTTCACTTTGGCGGACGCGACGACGGGGTCGGCCGCGAGCGCGATCACGGGGACTTTCACGTAGAGGTTCGTCGAGTCTTCGCTCCAGACGAAGGCGGGACGGCCGAGCTTGAGCCCCGACTTGGCATCGAACTCGACCGTGAAGTTCTTTTCAATCTGGGCCTTCGTCTGAGCGGACGCCGCAGTGGTGAGCGAAAGCTCGAACGAGAGCGCGCGGTTCTTGGGATCGACCGGGTCGATCCAGACGCTCCCGTGCGCGCCGGTTGAAGCCAGCGGCGGCGTTTCAACCGTGAGGGCGCTCGTCGTCATTGTGGCGCGAAGCGGCATCGGAAGCCCGAAGAGCGAGACGCGCAGGCGCTTGCCCGGCTGCCAGGCGTCCTTCGGCGTGAAGGCGAGCGTGCGGGGAGACTCCCAGCGCCAATCGCCCGGAATATTGGGCGATAGCTGCACGCCTTCGGCGCGGGTGCCGGGCTTGCCGAGAGTGAGCATGCACTTCTCAAACCAATCGTTCCCGTAGGCGGCGCGGCACTGGGTTTCGGCCGGGGCGATTTCAATCCGAAGCGGCCACTTGGCGCCCATGGGGGCGGAGGCTGAAGGGGCGAGCCAGATGCTTTCGCCGCCGACCGCTGCAGCGGCTGCCGGGAGCGCGGCGGACGCCAGAATGCTCGAGAGCGCGCCCGCTGCTGCGCAGGCAAGAATCGAAGGAGAGGTGATTGGATTGAAGCGGCCCATGCGCGGACTCCACGGAAGGAAAACTCGGGTCTTGGCCTCAAGCTTAGTCCGTGCGGGCCGGGTGCGTCGAGGCGGGCGGCCGGCTCCCGAGTGCGCGGCGGGGGGTGATGGCGGTTGAGGGGCGGTATTTGGCAAGGGTCCCGGAAATTTCTGGTGTCTTATTTTTGAAATGACGGATAAAATGGTGCTGAATTTGTGATTTTGAAGCGCTGCTTTAGTGTTTTTCTTTTGCAAAATAGGCGTGCGTGAAATGCCCTTGGGAGCAGAAGGCGGCGCAGAGCGCTTGGGCGGGCGCCGGAGTGATGAGGTGTTCGATGGGGTTGTGAAGATTCGAGAAAACCCTTATGAATGCACGGGTTGAGAGCGATTGATCAACTGCAGAACGTTGAGATGCCCGCAGAGTGGTACAGGGCGTTCGCTTTTGGCGAACGGGTCGAAAATTCATCCATTGGAAGGAAATGGGTGCGCTCCTATACTCCATTCGTTCTTCAGCTTCTGTAGTTTCCAATTCAACAGTGTTCTGAAAATGGCGGATCGAATTTTCGGAAGGGAATGAATCTCGGAAGGCTGAAAATGAATTCGCGACTCGAAGGCCGCCGATGCTGGGACCCGCTGCGCATTGAGCGGCCTTCAAAGAAAGGAGACATCAAAATGGCGACCACCTTCACCCGCCGCAATCTGCTCCGCGCCGGCCTCGCTGGGAGCGCCACGCTCGCTGCCGCCGCCGTTCATGCGGCGCCGACTGGCATCTACAAGCCCGGCACCTACACGGCCAAGGCCTCGGGCATTGGCGGCGACGTCCGCGTGACGATGACCTTCGATGCGAGCCGCATCACCGACGTTGTGATCGACGCGTCGAGCGAAACGCCCTCGATCGGGCAGGCTGCTGCCGAGACGCTCAAGAAGCTCCTCCTCTCCTCGCAGAAGGCCGAACTCGACGCCGTCTCGGGCGCCACCGTCACTTCGAACGCCGTCGTGCGCGCCGCGAAGAAGTGCATCGAGCAGGCCGAAGGCAAGATTCCCGTTGAGGTCATCACGGAAAAGAAGGCCGCTCAGGAAGAAGACGATGGCGACTGGCTGGGCAAGCCCCCCGCTATCGACGAAAAGCAGATCGCGAAGACCATTCAGACGGAAGTCGTGGTCGTCGGCTGCGGCACGAGCGGCATGTTTGCGGTGGCTTCGGCCGCCGAGAGCGGCGCCAAGGTGATCGGCATCGACCGCTTCGCCGTGGGCACGGGCGTCCGCGAGGGCTTTGCCGCCATCAATTCGCGCTACCAGCAGAAGTGGGGCACGAAGATCGACAAGTTCGACTTCATCACGATCGCCACCCAGACGGCGGGCGGCCACGTCGATCAGCGCCTCCACAAGACCTTTGCGGAGCGCTCGGGCGAGGTCATGAACTGGTACGGCGACCGCCTGGCCGAGCGCGGCGTCGAGCTCTGGCACGAAACCGTCGACTCCCAGGAAGCCCGCTATCCGGCGATCCCGACGTGCCACACGCCTCGCTGGCCGCAGGCTCGGTGGGAGAAGTCCGACAAGAACCAGAAGCGTCTAAACGGCAACGTGGTGCTCTATGAATACGCCGTCAAGCACGGCGCCGAGTTCCACTACAACACCAAGATGGTGAAGCTCGAGCGCGTGGACGGCCGCGTCACGGGCCTGATCGCTCAGAACGCCGAGGGCGAATACGTCCGCTACGAAGCGAAGAAGGGCGTCGTGATCGCAACCGGCGGCTACTGCCGCAACTACAAGATGCTGGAAGCCCTGCAGCCTTGGAACCTGCGCATCATGGGCGGCAACAAGTCGATGCCGGGCGCGATGGGCGACGGCATCCGAGCCTGCCTCTGGGTGGGCGCCAAGATGGACGAAACGCACTCCATGGCGCAGTTCGACCGCAGCGCCCTGCGCCCCGACCAGGAGCCGGGTCTCGAGGCCATGAAGAAGTCCGACATGGGCACCTTCTGGCCGGGAAGCCAGCCTTGGCTCAAGGTGAATGCCGAGGGCGAACGCTTCTTCAACGAATCGGGCACCTACGAAGGCATCCTGCACGCCGACGAATATCAGAAGGGCCACTGCCACTATTCGCTCTTCGACGCCACGTGGACCGACTTCGTGCAGAAGACGCGCATGGCGGGCTGCTCGCGACTCCACCCGCATCCCAACGGCGCCCGCCCGATCTTCGAGTGGCAGTTCATTGAGTCGACGGTGCTCCCGAAGCTCATCGCCGACGGGTTCGTCCAGAAGGCCGACACGATTGAAGAGCTCGCAGAGAAGCTCCGTCTGCCGCCCAAGGCCCTCAAGGCCACGGTCGAGCGCTACAACGAGCTCGCTCACAAGGGCGTCGACGAAGACTTTGGCAAAGAAGCCTTCCGCCTGGCGCCTCTCGAGAAGGCGCCCTTCTACGGCGTCAAGAACGCGGGGTACTCGCTCTGCACACTGGACGGCATCCAGATCAACACGCACATGAATGCGATCGATACGGACGGCAACACCATTCCGGGCCTCTACGTGATCGGCCAGGACAGCGGCGGCTACTTCGCCAACACCTATCCCAATCTCATCGCCGGCATGTGCGCGGGCCGTGCCGCGACCTGGGGGTGGCTGGTCGGCCGCGAGCTTGCGGCCGCCTAAATAAGCACTCGACGCACTCGAAACGCTTGAAGCGCTTCGGTGACGGCTGAACAGCACTGAAAAGCATCCTGCTCGGGCTCCGGGCGGGATGCTTTTTTGCACCTTGACGGTCGCCGCCTTCCGAGGCGCCATATCATTTCCAACATGTTCGCCCTGCAGCCGCTCGCTGCCGCCCAAGACCTCAAGTTTCTCCCGGAGCGCCGCCATGAAGATCCGCCAAATCAAAGCCTTTCTCGCCGTCGTCCGCACCGGGAGCGTCCGCAGGGCGGCGACGCAGCTGTGCCTCACGCAGTCGACGGTGGCGAAGGCCGTGAGTCAGTTGGAAGCCGACCTCGGCGCGCCGCTCTTCGACCGCAGCGCCCTGGGATTGAGGCTCAACGCGGCCGGCCGGGAGCTCCTGCCCTACGCCGAAACGATCGTCGCCAACGCCGACAGCGCGGCGCGCGCGGTCGAGGCGATCGCCAAGGGACAGTTCAACAAGCTACGCGTTTCGATCACGCCCACGCTTTCGTCCGAAATCCTCGCTGCGGCCGTGGAGCGCTTCAGGGCGCGCTATCCCTCGATCAAGCTCGTCTTCACGAGTGGATTCCTTTCGGACTGCCTGCCGAAGCTCCTCACCGACAAGATCGATCTTTCGCTCGTGATGACCGGGCGCCATCAGCACAAGGCGCTCGCGTCGCTTGTCGAAGAGCCGCTCTTCGAGGTCGACCACGGCGTCGTGGCCGCGCCCGGGCACCGCGTCTTTGCGGCCGACGCGGACGTGAAGCAGGTGTTTGCGGAGAGCGAATGGCTCTCCACCACGCAGGATGAGCAGTTCCTCCTCTCCGAGCTCGAGAAGTTCGGCGTCGACGGCCCCAAGTGCCTGACGCTCTGCGACTTCTTCGGGATCGACGCCATGAACGGCAGAAACGGCACGTTGAGCTTGTCGCCCTTGTGCGTCGTGGAGGATCCGCGCTACGCCGGACGCCTTGAGGCGCTCCCTGCTGAGCGCTTTCCGCTCCCGCCGCTCACGATTTCGTTCTTTCGCAGAAAAGCCGTGGAGCTTTCGCCGCCCGCAGACTTCATGCGGCTTGCGATCCGCGAAGCGTTTGAAGCGTGGTTCGCTGAGAAGCCCCGCCGCTTCGTCCGGGCGGCGAGCTGATTCAGCTTCTTCAGCTGCTGCCGCGAGCCGTCAGCATTTCCTGGTGCGCCGCAACGCCCGCGGCGGAAGCTTCCGAAGGCGTTCTCGGGTAGAGCTTCTCGAGCGCCGGGAGCATCAGAGCGGCATAGTCCGAGGCGCTGATGCCCGAGAGGTTCGCGCCTTCGCTCGTCGACATCAGGAACACTTCCGCCTCCTGGATGTGTCCGGCGAGAAGATTCTTCAATTCGTTCGTGGGGCGCAGGAAAAAGACGGCGTTCGTGGTGCGGAGCACCGGCGCCGCGGGCCGCCCGGAAGCGGCAGAGAGCGCGGCGGCCGCAAGCACCGTCTGAAGGAGATCCTTCGGACGCATGGTCTCCGCCCAGCGGAGCGGATCGTCGAACCGGCCGCCCTTTGACTTGTATTCGAGCGCGATGAGGCCGCCCTGGAGCTCGAGCACGGCGTCGGGCTGTGCGCAGAGGGCGCCCGCGCGGAAGTTCTGGCGGTCGGATTCGGTGAGGAGAAGCCTGGCGGCGCCGGCCGGAAGGAACGGCACCAGGCGCACGGCGTCTTCGTCGATGCGGGAGACGGGTTCGGGATCGAAGAAGACCGCTTCGACGCCCATCCCGAAGAGGTCCGCGTGGGCCATGGAGAGCCCGGCCTTGCGCTCGAAGGGGAGTGTAAGAAGAAACCTCGCCTGCGCAAGAGGATCGGGCGCCTTGGGCATGAGCTTGGCGGCCTTTTCTTCAAATGCAGGAGCGGGGGCTGCCGCCGTAGCCGCAGCGGCCTGCATCGGTGCGGCGGCGGGCGCCTGCGGCTGAGCAGGCATGGGAGCGGCCTTGGCATTAGGGAGCTTCGGTTCAGCGGCGGCCGTGATGTCGGGGCCGGCTGCCCGCATGCGCGCCAATGCGATGGGGGCCTTCAGGAACGCCTTGGATTTGCGCTCGAACGCGGCGAGCGGGTCGCCCTTGCGGCTGTCGCTTCGAGCGTCGTCATCCACATCATCCTCGTCGCCGTTGGGCTCGTCCTTGATGACGCCGCGGCGGCGAAGAAGCGATCCGATCCAGAAGATGAGTCCGGTGATGAGCAGAACGATCAAAATGAAGCCGACGCCTGCGGCAATCAATGCGACCATGGGATCGGAGAAGTTCATGCGCGGCCTCCCTTCTGACCGCCGGTCCTGCCGACAGCTTTGGCAGACTTGCCGGCCTTCCTGAAGCCGGGCTTCATGGGCGCCTGCACTCGGGCGTCGGGAGCGTGCGAGCGCTTGCCGCCCGCGCGTTCAGGCGCATAGCGGGGCGCGGTTTTGCCCGGGCGCGCGAGGAACGCGAACACTGTCGGAAGCTTGGGCAGCGTGCGCTCGGTTTCAGAAAGCGCCTTCCAGGCAGAGACGGAGAGTGTGCGGATGGATTCGTTGACGCCTGAAACGTCGGTGGCGACGGTGAGTCTCGTGTCGGGGGCGAGCGTCGCCAAAAGCGCTTCGAGAAGCGCGCCGTTGCGGTAGGGCGTTTCGATGAAGAGCTGCGTTTCGCTCGCGCGGCTTGCTTCTTCCGCGGCAAGAATGGCCGCGCGGCGCTCGGCTTCGTGCTTCGGAAGATAGCCCGAGAAGCGGAAGCGCTGGCCGTCCAAGCCCGAAGCCATGAGCGTCAGCAGAATCGAGCTCGGGCCCGTAAGCGGCACTACGCGGATGCCGAGCTCGTGAGCGCGGGCGGCGATCTGCGCACCGGGATCCGCAATGCCCGGGCAGCCCGACTCGGAAAGCACCGCGGCGTCGGCGCCCGCAAGCACTGGAGCAAGCCAGCCGTCGATCAGTTCAGGCGCGGGGTCGTGACCGATTTCAACGATGTCGAGCTCGGCGATCGGCTTGGGGTGCCCCATGCTCTTCAGGGTCGCGCGGGCCGTGCGGGCGGCTTCGACGAGAAAGTGCTCGATGCGGCGCGCGATTTCGATCGTGGATGCAGGCAGCGCATCGAGAGCGGGTTCATCGCTGATCGGGCAGGGAAGAAGATAGAGCTTGCCGGACATCGGAGCGACCTTTCTGATAACTGGGGGATTGCGTGGGTGGTAACTGGGACTAGAGGCTTCAGAGGCCGGGAAGCACCTCGACGCCCGCTTCCTTGAGAAGCGTCGTGAGCTTCATGAGCGGGAGCCCGATGAGCGACGTCGGGTCGTCGGAGGAGACCGCGTCCATGAGCGCGATGCCGAGACTCTCGATTTTGGCTGATCCCGCGCAGTCGTAGGGCTTTTCGCGCTCGAGGTAGGCTTCGATCGCTTCGCGCGAGAGCTTTCGCATCTTGACGTGCGTGAGGCTCTCGGCCTTGTGGGCGCGCCCTTCGGCGTCTATTACGCAGAGCGCCGTGGCGAAGACCGTTTCCTGCCCCTGCATGGCGCAAAGCTGCTTCACGGCATTTTCATGCGTGTGGGGCTTGCCGAGGCGCACGCCCCCGAGGTCGGCCGTCTGGTCGGAGCCGATGACGATCGAGCCGGGGTGCTGCGCCCAGACGGTGCGGGCCTTGAGTTCGGCGAGGCGCAGCGCCGCGGCGCGGGGCGTTTCGCCGTCAATGGGCGACTCGTCGACGTCGGGCGAAATGCACTGATAGGGGAGACCGAGACGGTCGAGGAGCTCGCGGCGGTAGCGGGAGCTCGAAGCGAGGATGATCTGTTTCTGCATGGCTTCGCGATTGTAATTGGAGGCCTGGGTCGCTGCTTGGGACTTCAGGAATGCTTGAATTTTCGCGGCGCGCGTACTGAGGACCTTCAGGATGGGTTCGGAAGTTGATTTTGGGAAGTCCGCCGGAAGCTCGGCTTCAATCTGGGCAATGACGGCGGGCGTTTTCTCCGCAAACATGCTGAGAATGTCGAGCATCGACTCCTGCGTCATGCCGACGGCTTCGCCTGCGGAGACGAAGTGCCTCGGCGTGATGTCTGCGGTCCGGTAGTGCTTGTTCTTCGACTTCAGGCCCATGGCGAGTTTGACGCGCTTGGGAGACAGAGCTCCGACTGCGGTCAAAGGAGCTACGGACAGAATGTCGTAGAGCGGTGCAAGTCGGAAGTTGGAGTTGCCGCGGCCGATGAGAATAGAGTAATTCTTGGCATGACCGTCAGTGGAGTCGAGAAGCCAAAGCAATATTTGAGCCGCCATGAAGGTGCGACGATCTTCCTGAGCGCATGTGCTCTGCTTAAGAAGATCCATGCATTCTTCAATTCCTGGACCGCCATCCGCTTCGTATTTTTCTGCTGAAGAGAACCCAAGTGCTTGGCAGAAATCTTCAGAAGGTAGACGTAAAAGCAATAGAGGGTCTTCTGAAATCAAGGTCCGATCATATCGCTTGATGGCAATGGCCTTTTGTTTTCCAAATTTTACAATTTCTGCTTCAACTGTGGGCAACCCAAAGGCTTTTGAGATCTGCAGGCAAATCCATTCATTCTCGCAGCTCTCCTCAAAATTAATTGTATTGTTTTCTAGGGATCCGATGGCTGTCTTTAGAATATGTGTTGTGGGCGTTGCGTTGATGGGTAAAAACCAATTGTTGTCTTTCTTGAAAAGGGCAGTCTTTTCTTGAGCGCCAGCGATGGAAATGCGGAAAGCACTATTGTCTGGACTCATGCCTAAGGGGTGTGGCTTAAGAGTGGCAAGCTGCTGTTCAGCATCAGCCTCTGAAAGGGGCCGAAGACTGCACTGCTTGGGATCGGGCGGAGTGGTGTTGGCGTCGTAGATTTGAATTGAGCCAACGCAGTCCTTTCCGATAGCAGCAAGGATGTCGAAGGGGTCTATTGTTGTTTTGAAGTTACTGGCAATTTGTGCTATGACTGCAGGGTTATCTGGGAGGAGATTGGCAAAAAAGTTCCTGACAATCTTGGGATCGTGATTAACTTTAGATAGCGGGAGACTGAGCGACAAAGGACGCCTATGTGAACTCTTCAACCACTCATTTTTATATGTAAAACTCCAACCGTTCCCTTTGAATGTTAAGAGGGCAACATGAATGCCATTCATGTCTACATTAAGCTGCTTTACCATTCAATGTCTCCTTGAGTTTCGACGGCATTGGCGTCAGTTAGGTTGATGACTGCCAATTGGAGATTGAGTGCTGCCAATAAGCGAAACAACGTTTCCAAACGAATATTCGTCTTGCCTCGCTCGAAATCTGACACCAGCCTCTGCGTTGTACCTGAGCGTGCGGCTAGATCCGCCTGCGACATGTCTATCGCGAGTCGTTGAGTTCGGATCCAGTTGGCGACGTCTTGCGGGTGATCCATGGTCATAGTGGTTCTATAGGAGATTTCCATCGATTACATCCCTACTGTTGCTCAAATTATTCCTAATTCGGCATAATTTGCAATTGATACCTTTTCGAGGATTATTTTAGAAGTATACAGTATGTTATATGAATAATGGGATGCTGAAGGTGCACCTATAGCAAGAACCTCGCAGGCATAGGCCCAAGGAAAGGTTTTTTGAATCCATTAGACTTGTGCGTAGCCGGCGGAGCCTCCGCCGATAGATACAGTTGATTCGAGGAGCATTCGAGCCATGCCGCAGTGCATTGACATCTTTGAACTTGCCCGCCGGGGCGAGACGATCGAGGGCGAAGTCGCCGTCAAGGACCTCGCCAACCTGCTCGGCTTCACCGCCACGGCCAACGGCATGCTGCGCTTTGCGGCGTCGGGCCTCGGCGAAGTGCGCGGTCTCCCCGCCGTGGACCTCGACATGGAGGGCGAAGTCGAGCTCGCCTGCGCGCGGTGCTTGAAGCCCCTCACGGTCCACATCGCCTCGGGCGCCGTCTTCCGCCTCGTGAAGACCGAGGCCGAAGCCAATGCGCTCCCGATCGAGGACGACGAAGAAGACGAAGACGTCCTTGTCGGCTCCCGCCAGTTCGACCTCGAGAAGTGGGTTGAAGAAGAGGCGATCCTGTCGCTGCCGCGCATGGTCGTGCACGACGTGTGCGAGGAAAAGCGCGAGTGGAAGGACGATGAAGAGTCGCCCGAAGAAAAGCGCCCGAACCCCTTTGCCGCGCTCGCCGCCCTCAAGAAGTAAAAAGAAAGGAAGCGTCCCAGCAGAAGACCACCAAAGGAACACCTCCGATGAAGAAGCTCTCAGCCGTTCTCTTTTCCTGCCTCGCGCTCGCTGCCTGCGGCGCGAGCGCCGAGACGATCCGCCTCGCCCACACCGCCGCCACCTCCCACGCCCACCACGAAGCGGCCGAACTCTTCGCCGCGAACGTCGCCGCCCGCACGGACGGCAAAGTGAAGGTCGAGGTGTACGCTTTGGGTGAACTCGGCGACCAGCCGGCCTTGGCCGAGCAGATCACGTTGGGCGCCCTCGACATGGCGGTCGTCTCGCTCGGCAACATGGCGATGTACGACAAGCGTCTGAACGCCATGACGGCGCCCTTCCTCTTCACGGACTACGACCACGCCCACCGCACGATCGACGGGTTCGTGATGGACTGGATGAACAAGGGCCTGGCCCAGCACGACGCCCTCGGCCTCTCGATGTTCGACTACGGCTTCCGGCAGACGACCACGCAGGGCGTGCCCGTCATGAAGGCCGAAGACCTCGCGGGCGTGAAGATCCGCGTGCCGCCGGCTACCGGGCTTCTCGCGGCCTTTGATGCCCTCGGCGCCAACACGCAGAAGATCGCCTATTCCGAGCTCTACACGTCCCTCAAGCAGGGCGTCGTCGTGGGGGAAGAAAATCCGGTCTTCACGATCCTCGCCGACTCGCTCTGGGAAACGCAGAACGAGCTCGCCCTCACGAACCACTACTTCGACTGCCAGGTGCTCCTCGTCAACAAGATGTTCTTCGAGGGCCTCTCGCCGGACGTCCAGAAGATCATCCGCGAGGAAGCCATCAACGCTCAGAACCTGACGCGCGAGCGCATCAGCAAGGGCGAGGCGGAAGTCGTGAAGGAGCTTGAAGCCAAGGGCATGCACGTCACCCATCCCGACCGCGAATCCTTCGTGAAGAAGATGGCTCCGGCCTATGAGAAGGTCGGCAAGCTCGCGGGCGAAGGCGCCATGAAGGAGCTCCTTGACGCCGTCGAGGCGAACAAGGCGAAGTAACGCGTAGAAAAGCCCTTCGAAGGAGTTCGCCAAGATGGCCATGTTCATCATTTTCGGTGCGGTCCTCATTCTGATGCTGATCGGCGTCACGACGGCCGCAACGATGGGGTTTGCGTCGCTCGCAACGTTCCTCCTCTCGGGGGGCGATCCGATGCGGCTCTTCCTCGTGCCGCAGCGCATGTTCGCGCAGGTTTCGGGCATCACCTTGATGTCGATTCCGTTCTTCCTCCTCATGGGGAACCTCATGAGCGTGGGCGGCATCTCGAGGAGCTTGTTCGGCTTCGGGCGCGTATGCCTCGGCCACCGCTGGGGCGGGCTCTCCAACGCGGCGATCGCCGCCTGCGTCATCATGGCGGCCATGTCGGGGTCGGCCGCGGCCTGCGCTGCCGGCATCGGCATGATCGCCATCAACGAGATGACGCGCTCGGGCTACGACCGGGCCTTCTCCTGCGCGACCATCGCGGCGGGCGGCGCCTTGGGCCCGATCATTCCGCCCTCGATCACGCTGATTCTCTACGCGGGCCTTACGCAGACGAGCGTCAACGCGCTCTTTGCGGCCGGCACAATGCCGGGGCTTCTCTTGGGCATCCTCTTCATGTGCTGGTCCTCCTACGTCTGCCGGCGCGAGGGATATGCGAAGACCGAGCGCTCCACCTGGGGTGAGCGGTGGGTGGCCTTCAAGGAGGCGTTCTTCGCGCTTCTCACGCCCGTCGTCGTGATCGGCGGCATGTTCGCCGGCCTCTTCACGGCGACCGAGGCCGCCGCCGTGGCGTCCCTCTACGTGATGATTTTAGGCTTCTTCGTCTTCAAGACTCTGAAGCTCTCCGACCTTCCCGGGATCCTCTGGACCACGGCCGAGCAGACGGCCAAGGTGATGTTCGTGATTGCGACCGCGGGGTTTTTCCAGTACGTGCTCCTCTACACGCGCATCCCGCAGCAGACGATCGCCTTCATAACGACGAGCTTCACGTCGGTCGCGCCCGTGCTTCTCATCATCATCGGGCTCCTCGTCCTCATGGGGTGCTTCATGGAGGGGACGGCCATCCTCCTCATCACGGTGCCCATCTTCGTGCCGCTCGCCAAGAGCTTCGGCTACGACGTGGTGCAGCTCGGCATCGTCATGTGCATCGCGCTCGCCGTGGGCGTATTGACGCCTCCCGTTGGGCTCAACCTCTACGTCATGAGCTCGATCACGGGCGAGCGGGTGATGGCGATCGCCAAGCAGTCGGTGGGGTACGTCCTCATCATGATCGTCGTGGCGATCCTGGTCGCCTTCTTCCCCGAACTGTCGCTCGGCCTCGCAGAGCTCGTGCCCTAAGAGGAGTCCCAAATGAAATCGATTCTCCAACTCCTCAATACGCTCGACCGCGGTGTGAGTTTCCTGACGCGCACGATCTGCTCGGTCGCGCTCGCTGCGATCTTCGTGATGTTCATCGCGAACGTCTTCGTGCGCTTCGTGCCGATCTACAACTTCACGGAAACCGACGACTGGATCCAGATCTGCCTCATCTGGATGATCTTCCTTGGCGCCCAGGAGCTCGTGCGCACGCGAAGCCACTTCATCGTGGACGTCGTGACGGAGCGCTTGGCGGGCCGGCAGCTCGGACGCGCCTGCCGGATCCTCGTCTGCCTGATCGAGCTCGTCATGTACGCCGTCATCTGCTGGTACGGCTGGGTGTGGGTGATGCGCGCGCAGGCGACCTTCCAGTCGATCCCGTGGCTGCAGGTCCGCTGGGCCTATGCGGCGCTCCCCGTGAGCGCCTTCTTCATGACGCTCTACGGCATCCGCGACCTCGTGGAGGCGCTCATCAACTTTGCGCGCGGCAATGACGCCGTGAGCTTCATCGAGAAGCCCAAAGTGGGATTCTGAGGCCTGCAGCGCTCCTGCGCGCCCAAGAAATCAAGGAAAGCCCGACGGCCCGAGACGGCTGTCCGGGCTTTTTTCTTCGGCATCTCTTCCGTGCCGCGACCGTGCCCACATCAAAAAACTGCAGAAAATTCAATGCAACTTACACAACATATTGATATTTAAGAAAAAATCAAAGCAGATTCACAAAAACTGCCAGAAAAATCTTCTGGATTTGAGATTTGGACAGGCGCCTAGGCGGAACCGCCTAGGAGGCGCGCCCCCAACAGGCGCGGATAAGTGCACTATTACTGCACGAGCAAGAAAAACGCTCGCGCAATTCCTTAAAGTTCAACGTTCAAGCTTTTCAATACTGGAGATTCTGCAATGTTTGCCGCCATTCGTCATCCGCTCGATGCGCGCTCTGCCGCGCACGCTGCGTCTGCCGCATCGGCCGCCTCCGCCTTCTACGGGCAGAACCTCCGGCTGCCGCCTCGAGCCCTCGTCGGGCACCTGTCGCCGCTGCTGCCGCAGCCGACGGCGCTGCACCTTAGGGTGGAGGACGGCTTCTGCTGAGAGTCTGATAGAAACAAACTCCCGCAATTGAAAGAGGCCGCCCTCCCGCCCCGATAGAGCAGAGGGCCGGCCCTGACAGAAGACCCGAACGCCGCAGCGCGCCCAGAGGTCTCCTCCGACGGCCATCCCGATGCCCGCAGCCCTTCCGTCAGGAAGACAAAAGCCTCGCTCGACAAAGTTTCCGAATTCCAAAGGATGCCGTCATGTTCGAATCCGTCTTCTTCTCCCAGATCTCCCGCCGCAGCTTCCTCTCCGCCGCCGCCATGGCCGCCGCCGGCCTCGCCTTTTCGTCGCCCCGCGGCGTCTTCGCCGCTGAGCCCGAAAAGAAGTCCGTGACGATCGCTGTGGGCGGCAAGAACCTCTACTACTACCTGCCGATGGCGCTGGCCGACTGGATGGGGTTCTATAAGGAGGAAGGCCTCGACGTGAAGGTTGTCGACTTCCAGGGCGGCTCGAAGTCGCTGCAGGCCGTGGTCGGCGGCTCCGCCGACGTGGTGTCGGGCGCCTTCGAGCACACGCTCTCGATGCAGACGAAGCGCCAGTCGATGCAGGCCTTCGTGCTCCAGGACCGCGCTCCGCAGTGCGTCTTCGCGATGAACAGGAAGACCATGAAGGGCGTGAAGGATCCCGCTGCGCTCAAGGGCCGTCGAATCGGCGTCACGGCGCCGGGCTCGCACTCGCACGTGATGGCGAACTTCGTGATGGCCCGCGCGGGCGTGAAGCCCAATGAATTCTCCGTGATCGGCATCGGTTCGGGCGCGGGCGCCATCGCCGCTGTCCGCTCGGGCCAGGTCGACGCCTTCGTGGGGCTCGACCCCGTCGTCACGCAGCTGGTCGAATCGGACGCGATCGACATCGTGGTCGACACGCGCCGCGTTGAAGAAGGCGACGCGCTCTATCAGGGCCCGATGGTGGCCGGGTGCCTCTATGCACCGATGAGCTTCATCGAGAAGAACCCCGAAACCGTTCAGCGCATGGCGAATGCGGTGGTGAAGTCCCTGAAGACCATTGCGGCGATTGCGCCCGAAACGCTCATGGAGTCGGTGCCGAAGGCCGCGTTCCTCGGGAACCCGAAGCTCTACGCGGAATGCTTCATGCTGAACCGCCCGGCGATGTCCGCGGACGGCCGCTTCCCCGAAGGGTGCGTCGACACGGCCGCGAAGGCGCTCGCCTCCGTGAGGCCTGAGCTCTCGACCTTCGCCTTCAATAAGCCCGCGGCCTACACGAACATCTTCGCCGATGCCGCGAAGAAGGCCTGATTCACAAGAACAACAACGAAAGCCGCCCGCAGCAAGGAATCCTCGAGAGAAGGGGAAGCGGGCGGTCGATGAATAAGAAAACACTATGATAGGAAGCGGTCCAATGTCGCACGAGGCAAATGAACCGATTGAGAAGAAGCCTGGGGCCCCTGCCATCGCATTCGAAGGCGTCACCTGCAGCTTCGAGACGCCCGACGGCGTCTATACCGCCACGAAGAATTCGACCTTCTCGATCGGCGACGGCGAATTCGTGAGCGTCGTGGGGCCGACCGGGTGCGGGAAGTCCACGCTTCTGAACGCCGCCGCGGGCCTTCTGAAGCCCACCGCCGGACGCGTGCTGATCTACGGGACCGAGCTGAAGGGCATCAACCGCCGCGCGGGCTACATGTTCCAGGCCGAGAGCCTGATGCCTTGGGCGACGGCGCTCGACAACGTCGTCATGAGCCTCAAGTTCCGGGGCGTCTCGGAATCCGAATACTTGGAAGCCGGCCGCGAATGGCTCGCCCGCGTGGGGCTCGAGCGCTTCGCCGACCGCTATCCGCATGAACTCTCGGGCGGCATGAGAAAGCGCGTCGCCATGGCGCAGACCATGATTGCCGACCCCGACATTCTCCTGATGGACGAGTCGTTCTCCGCGCTCGACATCCAGACGCGCCAGCTGATGGAAAACGAACTCCTTGACCTCTGGCAGGCGAAGAAGAAGGCCGTGCTCTTCATCACGCATGACTTGGACGAGGCAATCGCCATGTCCGACCGCGTGGTCGTGATGTCAGCGGGCCCGGCCTCCCACCCGATCGGAAGCTTCCCGATTTCGATTCCGCGCCCGAGAAACGTGGCCGAGATCCGCGTGCGCCCGGACTTCAACGAGTGCCACGCGGCGATCTGGGAAGTGCTTCGCGAAGAAGTCTTAAAGAGCTACCGCGACCATCGTTCGCACATTTCGGCTGCCGGCTGAACAAAGGGAGAAGAGCATCATGCAGCGCAAAGGCTTTCAAATCCGCGTGTGGCAGTGGGGGCTCCTCGCGGCGATCTTTGTCTTCTGGTGGGCGATGACGAAGCCCGGGTTCATTCCCGCCTTCTTCTTTTCCGACGACTCTCAGGCCGCGTTCTTCTTCGGCGAACCCGCCGTGATCGCGGAGCGCATCTGGGAGTGGTTCGCGGGCGGCGAAATCTACCGGCACTTAGCCGTCACGCTCTATGAAACCGTGATGGCCTTCGTGATCGGCACGGCCGCGGGTCTGGCCGTGGGCCTGTGGCTCGCGCTCTCGCCCATGGCCGCCGCCGTGGCCGACCCCTTCATCAAGGGCTTGAACTCCATGCCCCGCGTGATTCTGGCGCCGATCTTCGCGGTGTGGTTCGGCCTCGGGCCGGCCTCCAAGATTGCACTCGGCTTCACGCTGGTCTTCTTCATCGTCTTCTTCAATGTCTACCAGGGCGTGCGTGAAGTGAATCCCAACGTGCTTGCGAGCGCCCGGATGCTGGGCGCCAACCGTCGGCAGCTTCTGCGCCACGTGTATCTGCCGAGCGCCATGAGCTGGGTCTTCTCGAGCCTCCACACGTCGGTCGGCATGGCGTTCGTCGCCGCCGTGATCGGCGAGTACCTGGGGTCTGCGGAAGGCGTGGGCTACCTGATTCTGCAGGCGGAAACGACCTTCGACATGAATACCGTCATGGCCGGGATCCTGGTGCTTACGGCCTGCGCGCTGGTGATCGACCGCCTCGTTACTGAAATGGAAACGCGCCTGATGCGCTGGCAGCCCGCGGCTTGAGCTGCCTGAGGCTGGACCTTCAAGCAGATTTCTCTTTGAGCATCTCTCGATTTCTTCCTCTTTGGGTTCTCCATCGGCTTCACGCCGGGAGAACCCTTTTTTTTGTGCGCCCGGCAGCACACGTGTGTTTATGTGGTGAAAGTCCACTGTCCACCC
>Cebus_capucinus_imitator_PRJNA485217_SSR105__coassemble_327_pt1 | contig 23270 bp, 18 predicted proteins | sample Cebus_capucinus_imitator_PRJNA485217_SSR105__metabat2_low_PE_013 | metagenome-assembled genome bin Cebus_capucinus_imitator_PRJNA485217_SSR105 | reverse complement strand
GAATCTCAACTAGTCGATCAGGATGCTCGTACCAACGATCCCGAAAAGCCTTCGGCAGCAGCTCCCGAAAAAACACCTGTTTTTGCTGCTGAGGCCGAAGTTCGCGAGAAAGCTCCAGAACAACCTGAAGCCCTCGAACCAAGCGCATCTGCACCTGAAGCACCCGTGCCGGAACTCGACGTCCAGACCGTCGGTGCTCCCGAGCAGCGCGCCTTGCCCGAATCTCAACTAGTCGATCAGGATGCTCGTACCAACGATCCCGAAAAGCCTTCGGTTGAAACCCCTAAAGATGCGCCTGAACAGCATCGAGCTCAACGAGATAACGCTCGCAAGGACATCGTTCGCATACCCGCGGTCACGTGCAAGAGCAATTTCGAGCAGTCTGAATCGCCCAAGGCCAAGCCCACGAGGAAGCGAAGCGCCTTCGAGCCCTTGAACTACATGCTGCCCAAGGAGCCGATGACGGTCTTTAAGGCAATTCACCGCTTCATCAGCAGCCTGCTGAGAGTTGGAAAGTCTGAATCTCCCGCATCGCCCCTCGAGCCGTATCAAGTGAGCTTCACCAAGGTCGGTTGCGAATGGCCCGAAATCAAGGCAAGGATTGCCGAGCTGCCGATCGACGAGGAGGTGCTCGATGCTTTTTTCTATCTACAGAACATAAGTTCGCCGAGCGACATCGACAAGCAGACCAACCGCGACGTCTACGTCGACAACCTTGCGACCTTCCGAGCTCTCAAGCTCTTCGCAGACGACGCTTACGCGGCCATCTCTACGCGCAAGAACTAATAATTCGGACTTCAACTCAACAACGGATCCACCATCACCATGACTCTCGACGATATCAAAGCAAACGACGGCCCTCGCCTTGAACGAGCTTTGTCTCTGCTCAACGACCAACTCGGCTCTGACCCGGACGCCGACCCGAATGATCTAGTCGACGTTTTGCTCAACAAGCTCATTGAAACTTCGACCTTCCCTATCGACAGCATCGACGGCTTAGGGGAAAATGAATACTTGACCCGTCACACTTTCAGGCGATTCATTTCGCGCAAGCAGGTCTCCATCTGGGGGTCCGGCCTTCTGCGCGGTCCCGACGGCAGATTCATGCTTCACCTCTTCACCTCCGACCTTGCGAAGCGTACGGAGCTCGAACTGCTTGAAACGAACGATTACAAGAGACTCTATGTGCAGGCCCGCAACTTCTTTGCGCAATCGATCAACGGCCTGTGCGAAAAGTATCTTGAGCCTAGCGACCCAGCCTTCATTCGTGCGAAGCAGATCCGCAGCGTGCAGTCTCAGATTTCGTCAGTCCGCGTTTGGATCTTCTCCGACCGTATTTTCCTAGCCGCCGCGAACGGGCAGACGACGGAAGACTTCGACGGGCGCCAAATTGAAGTCTCGCTTCAAATCCTCGACATCAACGGCATTGCCGACCTGCTCATCAGCGGCGAGCGCACGATTGATCAGTCTTTTGCCGGCATCGGCGGCCTCGAATGCATCGTTCACCCAGAGGGTGGCCGCCAGGACTACACATGCCTGCAGACGGCCCTTCGCGGTTCCGACCTCGCACGCCTCTACGGCCTCCATGGTACTGCCATCGTCCAGGCCAATGTCCGCGCCTATCTCGGCGAACGTAAGGTCAACAACGCCATCCGCAACACGGCAGAATCCGAACCTGCTCGCTTTCTTGCCTACAACAACGGCCTAGCCGTCTTCGCCGAAGACTGCCGTCTTGAGAACGGCCGTTTAATGTCCCTGCACGGCATTCAGATCGTCAATGGCGGTCAAACTACGGCCTCTCTCCATCAGTGCTGGCTCTCCGGCATCAACAGCACGAGCGATGAACGCCGCGAAGCCATCAATCAGAGCCTAGAGGATCTGTTTGTGCCCGTAAAGATCATCGTGCCAAGCCTCACGATGTCGCCATCTCAAGTTGCCGCCTTGAAGGAGCGCGTCAGCGAGGCGTCAAACTCGCAGAATGCCGTGCGCCGCTCTGATCTTTCCGCCAATCAACCTTTCCAGATCGAGTTCTCAAAGGTTGTTAGTACTCTCACGACACCGGACGGCCCCAAGTGGTTCTACGAGCGCGCCCAGGGCATGTACACAGCTGAGCTTGCGCGACTCAAAGGCCAGCGAGCCGATCAAAACGCCTTCAAACTGAAGTTTCCTAAGGAAAAAATCTTCAGTAAAACCGACCTCGCATTGGCGATGTTCTCCTGGGACGGCCGCTCGGAAATCTGCTGCAAGGGCCGCGAAAACGCCTTCGGAGAATTCTCGCTCGAAATGAACAAAAAAGACGAGATCGTGATTTCTAAGGAAGAAGCCAAGCAGATGATCTGCAAGCGCATGCTCTACGCGCAGCTCGAAAAAGCAGCTAATTCTCTCAAGGAAATCGGCGTGACGAATCCCCGCATTCCACTCACCTACGGCATTGCAATTTTCGCACGCTACTGGGGCAAGCGCGTTCGCTGGGACATTGTTTGGGGTCATCAGGGTTGGTCTGATGCCTTCGTGAATGAGATGTACCGTCTTCTCGAAGAAGTCGGCCGCATCATGCTGCGCAGCATGAATACTTCACTGATTACGCTTTGGGGCCGCAACCGCCAATGTTGGTCCACGCTCAACCGAGACTTTGATCCGTCCAAGTTCAGCTTCGACTATGCCTACGAAATCAGGCCGCTTGACGAAGAAGTTCTCGGCTCGTGCTGATTGCTCATCAGCTCAATCCTTCGACATCATGACAAACGGCCTAAAGAGCCATCGTCCCTACCTCTAATAGCGCACAGGCAAAGCTTGAAAAACGGCGGATCGATCCATTGAACCCGGTCCGCCGCCTTCATTCAGAAAGCCTCAACGCCTCTGCAGCTCGCAGCAGCCGTCCGGGAGCTTCTGCCCACCCGCTGGCACCACCACCAAGGTCTCGCCTTTCACTTCAAGCGTCAGGCGCTCAGCGCCCGCCGTGGTCTTCAGGAACACCTTGCCGTCCTTCACGGTGTAGAAGCCTGTCTCTACGCCCGGATCCTTCTTGATCGAGATCGCGTAGCAGCCGTAGTTGTCGAGCGTCATCTCGGCGCTCGAGGCTTCGCCCTTGGTAAACGACGCGAGCGTGCCGCCCCAGTGCCCCTCAAGGCCCGTAGCTTCGCGGGCGGAAGCGCTCCCGGCGGAAAGAAGAAGGCCGCAGGAAGCGGCGAAGATGACGGCGGCGGTACGGATTCTCATGGGTCGGCCTCTTTGAATTTTGTTCTGGTCCTTATTCTCAGCCCTCAAGCGACGTCCTCTGAGACGCCTTTGAAGAAGCATCCGCAAATCTTAGGCACCGAAACCAACGGCCTGGCTTAACGCCAAGCACAAAACACTCCTGCGCGAAACCCCGTCAGACCGCCGATGCCTCCATCCAGCCCGGCACCCTGCCTGCTTACTGGTGCTTCTCTACGCTCTCCTCCACTCGGGGTTCCTGCGCGCCCGCAGCCGGCGCTTCTCCCGACCCATCAGCCTCATTGACGTCACTCTCGACGCCGACCCCGGCACCCACCCCGGCCTCGGCCTCATTCTTCATCTGGGCCTCCCGCGCCGCTTCCACGGGCACCATGCACCGCTTGCAGTGCCTCAGTTCCAAAGGCGAATCAGCCCCGAGGTGCTTGCCCGCCCACCGGCAGATGCCGCGCAGAAGCGGCACGAGCTCGAGGGCCTTGTCGGTGAGCGAATACTCCACATGCGGCGGAATGTACTGGGTGCGGATGAGAAGCCCCTCGGCACGAAGCTCCTTCAGGCAGGACGCTATCGCCGTATCGCTCGCGTTCTCGAGCTCCGCCTTGATTTCCGAGTAGCGGAGCCGCTCCTTTTCAGCGAGGAGGCAGAGGATGCGCGACTTCCAGCGGCCGCCGAAGATCTCCAAGCCGTACTCGAGCGGGCAGCGGATGTCTTTGGGAAACTTGGCGGAATACATTTCGGGAACTCCGGGCTCATGGAGGTGTTTATGACTTGAACCTGGAACCATAGCAACTTTCAGAACCGTGTTCCTACTAAAAATTTTTTGAGCTCCTCAATGTTTCGTTAGGAACTGTCAAAAAAATTATTTGACAATATCAGCGGGTGGGTTTACGAACCCGTTGATGACGTAGTTCCGCTTACAAACAAGGGTCCAAAGGCGATCATCTAGCGCATTATCGCACATTGAAAGTTTCAAGTTATTATTTAACGGTTTCTTAATGTCATTCAATAAATAGCCGCTCTCTCTCGACAAGCAGAAAAGCAACTGCTCCGCGTCCAATCCCCAGCGAGATTGGGCGAGGCTTCTCGCTTCATAGAGAACTGCCTCGGGCTTCTCCGAGCTCTTGCGTCATATCCGCGAGCTCTGTGAGACCGGTGACCATTCCGCCCTGCACCTCAGGACGGCCCTTGCGCCCTGCTTATGCGAATGCTTCCCATAGCGAATGTTTCTTGCAGCCTTGATGCCGCAGTCATGGTCCGCTATGCAGTCCGAATTTGCGCGTATTGAGATCGATCACCTTGAGCTTTGCTCCGCACATGCTGCACGTCTTTGAGGACGGGAAGAAAGCGTCGACCTGCATCTAGATTGCCCGGAATGGACGCCGCAGCCCTCGGCGGCGGCGCTTTGCCCACTGCGCAATCAAGAAAAAGAGTAAAAGCGGCGCTCTGTACCATAGGGCAGAAAGCGCCGCTTTAGGGGCTTTGCTTTTCGATCTTTAAGCCGCGGAGCTCAAGCACCCCGCATTCCGCTCAAGGGCCGAATCAGCTCAGCATCAGAGCGGCCAGATCACCGGGTCGAACGTCCCGGCAAAGAGGATCGCCGCACGCAGGCAAAGCGCGCCGACGATCGCGCAGGCCCCGCCGATGCAGCCCGAGGTCACGCCCGTGCTGATGCCCGCAAGCATCGGCACCACGAGGCCTAGGCCCACCGCGCCCGTCCAGAAGAGCATCGAGGAGCTGCCGGAAAGGAGGCACTCCGCGCCGGCAGTAGCGCCCGGGGTCCCCGCAAGGGCCGTAAGGACGAAGGCGAACACCACGAAGGCTTCGCCGCCGTGCACCGCCCAGCCCGCCGTGTGAAGCCACGCGGGCTTCGGTGCATCGAGCTTGCCCGAGGCGATGAGGATTTCCATCAAGCCCACCGCACAGGCGAGGCCCGAGAAGATCCAAAGGACGGGGATCGCTGCGGTCGTCCAGAGCGGAACGCCCACGGCCTGCGTCAGAAGGAACCCGGAGTAAGCCGTCGCCGCAACGCCGAGAACGGCGTCGAGCACGAGCAGCCCCTTACCCATGCCGCAGGGGCAGTTCTTCGCGATCATCCAGCTCTGAACCACCGTCACCACGCAGAGCACCGCGAGGATGCAGATGCCGATGAACATCCAGCTCGTGAAGCCGAAGCTCCAGTTCATGAGCGCGTTGAACGCCGCGAAGGGGAGGTTCAGCATGCGGCTCAGGTGGCTCACCACGAGGAGCGTGCCCACCACGGCCGAGATCGTCGCCGTGTAGTGCACCACGCGGCTCTTCACCCAGGCGTTCAAAAAGAGCGACATGCCCGCCAGGCCCACGAACCAGAGGAAGAGCGCAATGGTCCAACCCCAGTGGCTGGTGGCCGCCTGGGCCGTCAATTCCATGTATTCAGCCGTCATTTGTTCACCACCACAAAGAAGTTGGGTTTCGTGCCCTTCTGGGGCAGGAGGCGCTCGGCGCGGCCGTGCGCAAGGCGCTGCGAGATCGGGCTCGCCGGATCATTCACGTCGCCGAAGGCGCGCGCCGACACGGGACAGGCCGCTACGCAGGCGGGGTCCTTCCCCGCCTTGATGAGCTCTTCGCAGCCCTTCCCCATGCACTTCACGGGAAGGCCCGTCTTCGGGTGCATCCAGCGCGCGTCGTAGGGGCACGCCGTGATGCAGTAGCCGCAGCCCACGCACCGGCTCGGATCGGTCTTCACCTGACCCGTTTCGGCGTCGTGGTAGTTGGCCCCGAACGGGCACACCGTCACGCAGGGCGCGTCCTCGCACTGCTGGCACTGCACGAGGAGCTCGACCGGACGGCGGGCGAGCTCAGCCGACACGCGGCGGATGTTGGCCGGGAGATTGCTCCAGCCGGCGTTCTCGTCGTTGAGCATATCGGGGTAATTCGTCTGAGCGCAGGCCACGATGCAGGCCGAGCACCCGACGCACTGGGTCGCATCGAGAAGATGCGCCAGCTTTTTGTTGTTCGTCATGGCTTGATCTCCTTCGATCGATCAGACGTGCACGCGCACCGAGCAGTTGTTCGAGAGCGACCCGACCACGGGTTCGCGGTAGCCCGTGCAGAACCAGTGGGAGTTGACGCCCTCGCGCACCCATTCGTAGGCTCCGAGGTTTCGCTTCGTCCTCACGCCGCCCGAGAACCCGTGCGCAAAGAGGACGCCCGGCATCACGCGCTTCGTCACCTTCACCTTGGTGCGGCCCTTGACCCCGGTGTCGATGGCTTCGAGCTCGACCTCCTGGCCGTTCTTGATCCCGAGGCGCTCGGCGTCGACCGGGCTCATCCAGATCGAGCGGTCGCCGAGGAACTTCGTCGGCCACGTCCACATCGCGACGCCCGAGCACGACGCGCTGTCCTTGCCCGAGATCATGACGAATTCGTTCGAAAGGGGCTTCGGAGCCGTGTAGCCCGGCGATTCGATCCAGTCGGGGAGTCCCGACGCGCCCTTGTCCTCATACTTCGTCGTGAAGTAGAAGGAGATGAGCTCGGGCTTGCCGGTGGCCGTGCCGAAGGGCTTCTTGTAGGGGTAGACGCCCCACTTCTTTTCAGCCGTCTGCGACCACCCCTGCTTTTCGATGTCGGCCGCAATGCGGTCGCCTTCGCCGGGCTTCGCCTTATTCTTGCCGGCGATGAACTTCGCCCAAGCCGAGTCCATCATGCCGTCGTACCAGGCCTTGAATTCCTCGCGGGTCTTCAACTCATGGTCGATGCCGAGGCGGTCCTTGGCGCGGTCGGGGAACGCACGGCGCAGGATCTCGACGTACTGCCAGACTTCTTCGCGGGCTTCGCAGCCTTCCGGCGGATTGATGCCGGCGTCGTTCTTCTGCACGTTGCCGTTGAGCGCCCACTTGACGCCAGCGTACTCGTGCCATTCGAGGAAGAACGTGCAGGGAAGAACGTAATCGGCGTAGTCGCAGACTTCATGCGGGAAGATGTCCTGCACGACCAGGAGGTCGAGGGCCTTCAGGGCCTTGGCGAGGCGGTCCGAATTCGCTTCGCGGTGGAACATCGTCGTGCCCGTGATGAAGGCCGCGCGGATCGGATAGGGCTTGCCTGTTTCGATCGCTTCGAAGACGGCCGAGAACGTACCCGAGCCCTCGGGGTAGTAGACCTTGTCGAGCGCCTTCTTTTCAGGAGCCGTCCAGGTTTCGCCGTGCGGGCCCTTGCCCTTGCCGTTGGCGAGCGAAACGCCCGGGCCCTTGAAGCCGCCACCCTGGGTGACGACGAAGCCGCCCTTCTGGTCGAGGCTGCCCGTGAAGACGTTGATGAGGGAGAGAAGCGCGAAGTCGCGCGTGTCGTTGCCGTTGCGCGAGGCATACCAGCCGTCGTCGGCGACGCCGCCCTTCGTGAAGAAGTCGCGCGCGATGCGGGTGATGACCGCAGCCGGAATGCCGGTCGTCTTCGCGGCTTCGTCGGGCGTCCAGCGCGCAGCCTTGGCGGCAAACGCGTGATAGCAGGATTCGACCTCGATTTCGCGGCCGTCGAGCGCCGTGACGCGGGCCGAGTAGTCGAGCTCGGGGTCGACGCCTTCGGGTTCGTCGTAGCCGACGCCTGCACCCTTGTCGTCCTTCTTGAGGCCCATGACGGCCAAGCGCGCCGTCGCGCGGTCCATCACGAGGAAGCTCTCAGCCGCGGCGCCCTCGACCAATTCAGAGGCGGCGATCGGACGGTGCGTATTGGCTTCAACGAGGTACGGGGCGTTCGACCAATGGCGCAGGAACTCGAAGTCAACGAGCTTCTCGTTGATGCCGATGTTGATGAGGGCCATCAGGAAGGCCGAGTCCGTGCCCGGACGGATCGGCACCCATTCGGAGCCCGAAAGCGCGCCCTCGGGCATGCGAGGGTCGACGAAGACCACCTTCGTGCCTTCGGTCTTGGCGCGGGCCACCACGGCCGCAACGCCCATCGCGCAGTTGAGGGTGCGCCCGACGCAGAGGAGATACTTGGCTCGAGCGTAGTCGGGCTCAACCTTGCCCGCGCCGTCAAAGCCCTTGCCGAAGACCATGCGACGGCCGGCGACAGACGCCGAATTGCAGGTCGACGAGTGGCTGATGATGTTGGGCGTGCCCAACGCGCAACCGAACCACTTCTGCAAAGCGGTAAAGTTGTGCGAAGTCATCGAGACGGCGCGCTCGCCGTCCTTTTCAACGATTTCCTTGATGCGGCCTGCGATTTCGTTCAAGGCCTGGTCCCAGGAAATCTCTTCAAACTTCCCTTCGCCCTTGGCGCCGACGCGCTTCAGGGGTTTCTTGAGGCGCAGCGGGTGGTTCCACACCCACATCGACTGGGCGCCGCGGGCGCAGCAGCCGCGCTGCGGGTGGGTCGGGTTCGGCATGATGCGCACGGTTTCCTGCGAAACCGGGGCGCCCTTCTTATGCATGGCAAGGAGCCCGCAGTAGCCGCCGCAGATGTTGCAGGCGCACGGGCGGGCTTCCCAGCCGTCGGCCTTCAGGGCTTCGACCTCGGCCGCTACGGCCTGATCGGCTGGCGTCCAGGCAGCAAACCCGATCGTGCCGGCGGCAGCCGCACCGGCTGCGCCGCCGAGAAGCGTTCGGCGAGAGAGGCCGATGCCGCCCGGATGAGAGACGTTCTTCTCTTCTGTCATGGGGTCTTCTCCGTTGATGCGCCGATCAAGCACCCGAGAAGCGCGCGGAGTTCGTCCGACCTCTAATGGACCAATCCCCAAAGCGATTTGAGGCGGCCTCTTCCCGAGAATCGGCTCCGGCGCTTCCGTGGGTGTTCGCGGCGCGGAATGCTTTCCTTTCGGCCCGGTAAAGCTCTTCTTTTCTTCTTCTTTAAGCCGAAGGGACTAAGTCTTTTACCTTAGTCCTGAACGAGGCGCATACGGGGGTAACCCTTTGAAAACGCCTGGCGCTATTCCATTTCGGAATAACGAAGACATCCGACGTCGCCTGAAAACACATAAATTCCGAACGCAATCAGGGCGTTGTTCGGTATTGCCGATCAACGGAGCCGGCAAAAGCCAAAGGGTTAACGCGAATTGAAAACATAGTCGACTAATAGTTTTGTCTTTTTATGGGATTAGTTATTTACTATTGCGCTGATTTTCCCGGATTCGCCTAAAATAGATTGTTTGACAAAAGACCTGCCGAGAGCGCGAGCTCATGAGCTTTTGAGCTTCCGCTGCCCGTCGGCTTTTCCCCACACTTGAGAAAGGCAAATCACCCATGTCCGCCATCATTCTCGGCCATAAGCACCCCGACACCGACAGCATCGTCTCGGCCATCGCCTGCGCCGATCTCTACCGCCAGCGCGGCCTCGACGTCACGCCCGCCGCTCAGGGCGAGCCCGCTCCGGAAACCGCCTTCGTGCTCGAGCGCTTCGGCCTCGAAGCTCCGGAAGTCGTCACGAGCGTGGCCGGCAAGGACGTCTACATCGTCGACTACTCCGACCTCAACCAGGCGCCGGACGACTTCAAGGAATGCACCCTCAAGGGCATCGTCGACCACCACAAGTTGGGCGACATGACCTCGTCCGCTCCGCTCGAAATCGTCGTGATGCCCGTCGGCTGCACGAACACGATCTTGAAGCGCATGTACGACTACCTCGGCTTCGTGCCGCCGAAGAACGTCGCCGGCGCCATGCTCTGCGCGATCCTCTCGGACACGGTGATCTTCAAGTCCCCGACCTGCACCCCCGCCGACAAGGCCGCCGCCGCCGAACTCGCTGAAATCGCCGGCATCGCCGACATCGAAGCCCTCGGCATGGAGCTCTTCACCGCCAAGTCCGCCGTCAAGGGCGTCGCCGCCCGCGACCTCATCATGCGCGACTTCAAGGACTTCAATATGTCGGGCTCCAAGGTCGGCATCGGCCAGCTCGAGCTCGTGGACTTGAAGCTCCTCGAAGACCGCATCCCCGAGCTCCTCGAAGACCTCGCAGCGCTTAAGGCCGAAGGCCGCCACAGCGCCATTCTTCTTCTCACGGACATCATGAAGGAAGGCTCGATGCTCCTCATGGCCTCCGACGACCCCGCCAAGATCGCCGGCGCCTTCGGCGTCGCCGCGGAAGGCAACCCCTGGCTCGCCGGCGTCATGAGCCGCAAGAAGCAGGTCGTGCCGAACCTCGAAGCCGCGTTCAAGGCCTAATCGGACCTTATCGCCGCGAACCCAACGGTTCAGCCGCTTTCCCGCGAATAGAGCGGGGAAGCGGCCCGAGAAGAAAAACCGCCTCGAAGCACCAAAGCTTCAAGGCGGTTTTCTTTTGCCTGTTTGTTTGGTCGAGCGCCCGAGGCCTCAAATGATGAGGCCTTGAGCGCTTTAAGCTTTGGACGCCTCGTTCTGCCCGAGGTGCTGGGCTTGAAGCGCCCCGGGAAATCAGGCCTTCGGGTTCTGCTGCGCGCCTTCGGCGTGCTTGGCCTGATTGGACTTCAGGAGGTCGCGGATCTCGCGCAGGAGCTCGAGCTCTTCGGCGCAAGCCTCAGGAGCCGGAGCGGGTTCGGCAGCGGGTGCGGCGGCAGCGGCCTTGGCGGCGGCTTCGGCCTCGGCCTTCTTCTTCTCTTCGTCTTCCTTCTTGGCGGCGTTGAGGATGCGGTCGGCTTCAGCGGCGATGCGGGCGCGGGCCGTCACCACGATCTTGATGAGCCAGAAGACCGCGAAGGCGAGGAGCAGGAACTGCACCACGGCCGTCAGGAAGGCGCCGTAGCCGAAAACGGTGGCGCCCGCCTTCACCAGGCCGTCGTAGGTCTGCGGGCCCGTGTAGTTGGGCGCGTCCTTCAAGACGATGAAGAGGTTCGTGAAGTCCGGGCGGCCGACCAGGACGCCGAGGATCGGGTTGATGATGTCCTTCACGAGGCTGTCGACGATCTTCGAGAACGCAGCGCCGATGATGACGGCGACCGCGAGGTCGAGGACGTTGCCTTTCGAGATGAAGGCCTGAAATTCCTGCAGGAACCTGCGCATTTGAGGGATTCCTCCGCTTGTATGGGCGTTTTTCTTTCTTCGATGGAGTATTGAGCCGTCCGCATTCTGATCGTTCTCGGCGACCTTCTGAATCGCGGCGCTCCGGGCGTTCGAGAGTACTTCAAGCGCCTGCAGCAGCTGCCCGGCCTCACGCAGAAGTCCTTGAGCCCTGTCGGCGCCGAAGTGCGGGAACGCCCGTCTTCGGCTTTGAATTATCCGCCTTCTGCGTGCATTCGGAGGAATTTCCTTCCACTGCATCACGGACTTTTGCTTTAAGTTCAGCGTGCGCTTCCCGAGACACGCGGAAGGATTCGCGGACCTTCTGCACCGAGCGGCGAAGCGTCGCGGGATCGAGCCCGCCCGAACGTGCGAGACTGCAGAGACGGCGCGAAGTTTCGGCCATGTCGTGGACCGCATAGACCGAGTACGTCCAGGCGAGTCCCATCGAGACGTAGTAGTCCCTGGCCGCGGCCTCTCGGACCTCCGGGCGCTCGGCAAGATCGAAAGCAGTGCGAAGCATCTCGCCGCCTGCGGGCGCAAAGTGCGTGAGAAGCAGCACGAGTGCAAGCCGAATGCGCCAGGGCGAGCGGGATGCAATGAGATCTTCGAGGAACACTCGGGCAGCCTCGGTATGGGCGGGCTCCGCAAAGTCCTTGACGGCTTCACCGAGCAGGTCGCAGGTGGCCCAGTTGTCCACGCTGTCGGCGAGCTCAGAGAGCCACGCGAGGCGCCGCTCGAACGAGACGCCGGGCACCTGGCTGGCAGCGAGCATCACCGTCCACATCAGCTCCTGCACATAGGGGCGGCCTTCAGAACGCCGGCGGCGGGCGTCGGCGAGGAATTCAATGAGAAGCGGTTCGACCGCCGACGCGCCCGCCCGGGAGAGACGCCGGGCTTGCGCTCGATAGACGGACGCCCTGCACCCGATGCGGCCATGGATGCCGGGCGTCATGACGCCGATCGAGTCGTACTGCTGCGGAACTGCTTCACGAAGAAGCGAGAGATGGAGCTGGTCGAGGGTTGTTTTCGTCATTGGATGGTATGAGCGCCGACTGCGGGCGCGCTTGAGAAGATGCGGATCGACGGACCTTCAGGATACCGCAGGGCTTCACGCGCATCCCGCCTCATTGTTAGCCCGTATTACATCACTGCCCTTGATGAGGGTAGAATTGGCAGATATCCGCCGTGCAGGCTGCAGGCGCGAATAGCCTTCGCCGCAACCCAAGACGTTTTATTCCACGGACGGGCCGGACAAGAAATACCCTCAAAGAGGACGCTCATGAGCGACACCGCACAGAACCACACCGCTGACCAAAGCGCTGAAAAAGAACTCTCGCAGGCGCCCGGCATCGGCGGCTACATCTCCTTCATCATCGCTATTCTCTTCTTCTCGGGTCTGCTCATCACCGACAAGTGGTGGGGCATCTTCGACTACACGATCCTCAACGGCAGCTTCGGCAACGTGGTCGCCAACGTTGCGGACAAGGGCGGCGAAATCTCGACCACCTTCTCGAACTTCCGCGGCAAGGGCGGTTCGGGCGCGATCGACGGCTTCATGTTCGCTCTGACCCTCGTGCCCTCGATCATGCTCGCCACGGCCATGATCGCCGTGTTCGAATACTACGGCGCCATCCGCGCCGCCACCCGCGTGCTCAACCCGATTCTCCGTCCGCTCATGGGTCTGCCGGGCTCGACCTCGCTCGCCATCGTCGCGTCGCTGCAGTCGACCGACGCCGGCGCCGCTCTGACCCGCGCTCTCAAGGACCGCGGCGAGCTCACGGAAAATGAAGTCAACATCTTTGCGACCTTCCAGATGACGGCCGACGCCACGCTCGGCAACTTCCTCGCCACGGGCGTCGTGTTCTTCACGCTGAAGGACGCCGCCGGCAACCTCGTCGTCCCGACCACGATCGGCGTCTGTTTGGGCGTCATTCTCCTCGGCAAGGTCTTCGCCGCCAATGTGATGCGTCTTCTCTGCATCCGCAGCGGCAAGAAGGCGGCCTGATCGAATTGAGCCAGCCTCGAGTCTGATTCAGACGGCATGAATCTCAGGGAAGCCTGCGTCCTCCGTTCAGGATGCAGGCTTTTTCTTTGGTCTCCTTCGGCGCTTTCCAGGCGCTTCGAGACGAATTCCCGGGCGCTCGAGCACCGGAATGGTCGCGTAGTTCCTTATGCTTGCCAGAAGGTGCGCCCGCTAAAATTGGGAGATAGACGCTTTCAGGAGCATCCCTCATGCGCAAGTGGCCCTTTCATCTCCTCGCTCTCTTCGTGGTCCTCTGCTGGGGCTTGAGCATGGTGAGCACCAAGGTGCTTCTCAACTTCGGCATGCACCCCTGGGCCGTGGTAGAGCTTCGTTCAGTGCTCGCCTACGGGATCCTGATCTTCTTGGCGCCCATGCAGCTCTACGCCGGGACGGTGCGTAGCGAAGTCACCGTCGCGCTCTTAGGCCTCACTAGCATTCCGCTCCTCTTTGGACTGCAGACGATCGCGCTCGAATACGGGCCTGCCTCCACCATCTCGACCCTCATCGCCATGGGACCGGTGCTGAGCGGCCTGCTCGCCATGGCGGTGCTGCGCACCTGGAAGCTCCACTGGATGACCTTCCTCGGGATCTGCACGGCTGCAACGGGGACGTTCCTCCTCTACTTCGACAACGCAGTGCTCCAAGACCTCCCGCGCCTGAGCTTCTGGCTCGGACTCGCCGCGGCAGCCGCCTACGCCGTCTATGCGCTGGTGCTCCGCGCCCTGGCCGATCTGCCCGCCCTGCTCGTTCTGAGGAAATCAACGGGCTACGGCGTGATCGGCGCATTGCCCTTCTATCTCTCCGAACCCGTCACCGACGCGGCGCTTCTCATGGAAGTGCCCGCCGTCGCCGGCAACTTCATCTTTCTGGCGCTCACGACGACGGTCTTCGGCTACACGCTCTGGCACGTCGCCGAACAGAAGATCGGCGCGGCGAGCACGCACTGGTACACGTACCTGTGGCCGTTGGTCGGCATTGTGGGCGGCTTGTGGTTCCTGAACGAAACCATGAGCTACATCGGCATCATGGGTGCGGGCATGATTCTCTGCGGCGTCGTCTGCGCCCAGACGGGGCTCGTGCGCGTGGCGGCGGAGGTTGCCAGGCGGCGGTAATTTGCAGAGGATTTTCGGGCACTTCCGTGAAGTCGTACTCACCTTCAACCACTGAAGCGCCCTCAAAATTCGTGTTTGAAAACGCGCGAAGACTCTCTCGCAACAGATGAAAAATCCGTTTCAGACACACCTGAGGCGTCTTCACTAAGAAGCTCTTGGCAATGCCGAGCAAAAGCTCCGGCATGGATCGAGCGCGCAAAAGTGCTCGATCAGAAAATCCAGAAGCTTCTACTTGACAACTCTCCTCGGCAGGCAAAATGCACGAAGCTCCACCCGTTGCCGCGGGCGGGGCTGGCGCTTTTCATAACAATGGAGGGTTGGCGTTTGCACAACCACAAGCTCGTCAAAGCTCAACGGAATGCTGTCACGTTTGCTTCTTTGCTAAAGCGCCTCTGATAGGTATGCGAGCTCAGAACCAGCGATCAAGCCATCAGGCGCTGCGGCCCTTTTCGCGGAAGTCGAGCTCCATGTCGTACCAGACGGCGCCGCCGTGGATCGACTTCGAGACGCCGCAGTTGACGTAGCCAAACCCCTGGTAGAACGGAATAAGCTTTTCCTTGCAGGTGAGGATCAGACCGTCGCGGCCTTCCTGGCGGGCCTTTTCAATGAAGGCGCGCATGAGGGTCGACGCACAACCCTGGCGGCGCATGGACGGAATGACGGCAAGACCGAAGACGGACTGCCAGCGGCCGTTCTGGACGTGCAGATTGGCGTCTTCGAACATGTCGTCCGAGATCGTGCGGTTGTTGGTAATCATGCCGTCGATCAGGCCGACGGGTTCGCCGTCCTTGAAAAGGATCAAAAAGCAGTCCGGGAACACCGCCAGACGCTTCTCGAAGCTCTCACGGGTGGCCATTTCAGCTTCCGGAAAGCACTGAGCCTCAATGCTGGCGAGGATGTCGACGTCCTTGGGCGTAGCAGCTCGAATGGAAAACAAAACGAAACCTCTTGATTTGGTCGGATCAAGACCGCAGGCATGTCGCTGATGGGAGTGCTGCGGCCTGATGGGAAGCATCGATTCTACCGGATTTGGCAGGGCTTTCCCGCTGCCCGAAAGGTGATTCTCTTCCTGCAGCAGAACAGCACGCCGGCTTCTCCGCCCGACGCAGCTTGAGTCGGCGGAAGACTCATTCGCTTGGCACGTGATTTGAGAAAGCGGCTTTTGACGCTTCAAGAACTTCATCCATTCTGAGTTCCGAGAGCACAAAAACCGGAACATTCACCATCGAGTCCTGATCGTCATAGCCGCCGAAAGAAGGTCGCAAGCCCCTTCCATTTCGGGTGTTCTGCGATAAATGCACACAGCGCCTGGGATCGAACCGCAGTTTCTGCGCTCACTTCCATCGGAATGGCGGCGCCTTCAATATCCAGCACAAAATCAAGCCTGCCCGACGAATTCACCCTGGCCCAATAGCGCGGCCGCAGGCCCCGGCCGATCAGCGTCTGCGCGACGAGCTGCATCGTGAACATCGCTTTGGCCGCCTTAAACGCTTCCGATGCTTCAACGCTCATCTTGGGCGAAACATCCGCCATGGCGCCGAGCAGTCCGCAGTCGATGACGAAGAGCCTGAAGGCGCCCTGCTCCTCGCAGAGCTTCAAGGGCGGCCGAACCTCGCGCACCCGATGGACCTTGTGCACCTGTCCCGCATCCTGCAGCCAGAGGAGCGCCGTCTCATACTGCGACGCTCTAGCGCCCGGATGCACGGCGCTGAAGCTGAACTTCCGGCTTGGGGTCTGCAAGCTCAAGCGGAAGCGCCTCAAGAAGCTTCAGGCAATTGGCGCCCGTTCGTTTGTGCGTTCTCTCCACTATTTCTTGGCGGATATTGGCGAGCATTCGCTTCTGTATTTCACACACTTCCGCGGGATCCTTGCGTTCTCTAAAAACTACAGCCGCCTCCGGCATTCCGCCCACGAAGCAATACTGCCGGAACAGATCGAGAAACTTCCCGACAAAGAGCCCAATCGCCTGCCAATCCGACGACTTCAGCATTTCCCTATGAGAGTGAAGACCCAACGCATCGAGAAATTCGCCAAACGAGAGCGGATGAAGCCGCAGAAGGTCCACCTTGCCGACCGGAAAAGCGCCTTCCGTCGGATCTGCCGCACCCAAGTACGAAGCGGTCGCCGCAATGTGGTACTGCGGGGCGTTCTCGCAGAAGTACTTGAGTGCATGGAGCCCGCGCGGCACGGCCCCGAAGTTCGTCGAGGACAATGAGCGTCTTTTTCGGCCGGATGCCGACGCCCGTGAGAGCTCGAAGCTCGAGCAGGATTCGGGCGGCGTCGTAGTCTCTGAAGCGGCGCCCTGCAAGCGGCTCCTTCTCGCAGTTGATGTAGGCCGTCGACTCGTACTCCTGCCGTCCGAATTCATTGAGGAGCCAGGTCTTGCTGAAAGCTTCAATCCTACATTTTCAGCTGTTGTTTGACGAGACCTTCCGCAGGCTTTCAGCTTTCTCACTCCTCCTCCCGCCCACGATGCCGCCGCCCATCGCCATGCCCGCAAGCCGCGATTCCATGGCCCGCTAGAATAGCGGCAGACCTTCCTGGCCTTCCGTTTCTCCATAGGCCCGCCACCCATCGAGCTTCAAAACCGCCATGAGCCCCAAGCGCGTCCTCTCCGTCATCGTCGTTCTGCTTCTCGTCGCCCTGCTCGCGGCCGCCGCCTGGAAGTTCCGCACACTCGAAGACGACTCGCCCGCGCGCCGAGCCTGGGGGAACGTCGAAACCCGCCAGACCTCGCTCGCCTTCGAAGCTTCCGGACGCATCGCGAAGCTCTTCCGAGAAGAAGGCGAAGCCGTTTCCGCCGGGGACATATTGGGCCAGCTCGACACGGCCGCGCTCGCCATCAGCCGCCGTCAGGCCGCGGCCGAACTGAAGCGCCTTGAAGCCCAGGCCGACCTTGCTCACGAAGGTACGCGTCAGGAAGACATCGACGCCGCCCGCGCCAATGAGTCGGCGGCTAAAGCGCAGCTCGAATTCGCACTGGCGACCTTGAAGCGCCAGGAAGATCTCGTTCCCATCGGGGCCGGCAGCCGCCAGATGCTCGACGACGCCCGCCGCGGCGCTCAGGCCGCCCGCGAGTCGCTCGTCGCCGCGACGGCTCAGCGCATCGCCGCCGAAAAGGGCCCCCGCGCCCAAGAGGTGGCCGCGGCAGACGCTGCAGTGGAAGCCGCCGCCGCTCAGCTTGCCTCTCTCGACTATCAGATCGAAATGGCTTGCGTTCTGACCGCCCCCACGTCCGGCGTCGTCCGGTCGCGCCTCGCCGAACCCGGCGACATGGCGGGGCCCTCGCGCACCGTCTATCAGATTTCAGTCACGGACCCGAAGTGGATCCGCGCCTACCTGACCGAACGCCAGCTCGGGATCGTCCGTGAAGGCGCCCGCGCAGTCGTTGGAACCGACACCACCGAGCCCGTTGAAGGCGTCGTCTCCTTCATTGCGTCGACCGCCGAATTCACGCCGAAGACCGTTCAGACGGAGGAGCTCCGTTCGAGCCTCGTTTATGAGGTCCGCATCACGGTGCGCGACCCCGAGAACCGCCTGCGCCTCGGCCAGCCCGTCACGGTGGACTTCCCCGAATGACGGCGCAGCGTCCCATGATCGAGACGTCCTCTGCTGCTCGCGCCCCCCGCCCGCTCGTCGTCCGGGGGCTTCTCAAGACCTTCAAGGGCCCCGACGGCCGGCCCTTTCCGGCGGTCGACCGGCTCGACATCGAGCTCACGGAACCCGGCGCACTTCTCGCCGTTGCGGGCCCCGACGGCGCGGGGAAAACGACGCTTCTCCGCATGCTCGCGGGCATCCTCAGCCCCGATGCGGGCGAAATCCGAATCTTCGGTCACGCGCCGGATACCGAATCCGCGGACTTTTCGAAGCTGCTGGGCTACATGCCGCAGAAGACCGGCCTCTACGAAGAGCTCACGGTGTTTGAGAACTTCTCGCTCTTCGGGCGTCTGCGCGGCCTTGCCGCCGATGAACTCAAAGCGAAGTTCGAGGAGCTCATGACGCTCTCGGGGCTTGCGGGCTTCGAAGACCGCCAGGCCGGGCAGCTCTCGGGCGGCATGAAGCAGAAGCTCGGGCTCTCCTGCGCGCTCTTGGGCGACCCGAAGCTCCTCATTCTCGACGAACCCACCGTGGGCGTTGATCCGTTGTCCCGCAAGGAGCTCCGACGCATCCTCGACGCCATGCGGACAAAGACCGGCATGACGGTCGTCATGTCGAGCGCCTACCTCGACGAAGCCGAAGAAGCCGACCTCGCCCTCATTATCGACCACGGCCGAATCGCCGCCGTGGGGCGCCCCTCGGAGCTCTCTTCGCGTCTCTCCGGCCGCACTTTCCGAGCCGAGCCCGAACGCCCCGAAGATGCCCCAGAGCTCGCCCGCGCGCTCATGGAGGAAGCCGACCCGGCAGGCCGCAGCTCCGCTTGCAGAAAACAGTTCGAACTCCTCGACGCCGTCCCCCGCGGCCGCTTCGTGGACCTGCTTTCTACCGGCAGTCCCGCGCCTGACGTGCTCGCCGCCGAACTCCGCACTCGGCGGACGCTCCCCCGTTTCCGGATGGCATTGCGCCAGCCGTCGCTCGAAGACGTCCTCGCCGACCTGTCGTTCTCGGCTTCCGCAGTCTCTGCGGAAGTGAACGCTTCCACCCCGCCTCATGCAGAGGCCCTGCCCGGCGGAAGCGCTCAAGAAGACCTCTATTCGCCTGCCGCCGCGTTCGAGGGCGACTTCGCCGTTGAAGCCGACCATCTCTCGAAAAAGTTCGGCAGCTTCACGGCCGTCGAAGACAGCGCCTTCCGCGTCAAGCGCGCCGAGATCTTCGGACTTCTCGGCCCCAACGGCGCGGGCAAAACCACAACCTTCCGCATGCTCTGCGGGCTGCTCGCCCCCACGACGGGCGAGATCCGGGCAGCGGGCGTGGATCTGAGGCGCGCCAAGTCCGCCGCCCGCGCCCGCGTGGGCTACGTCGCGCAGAAGTTTTCGCTCTACGAACGTCTCACCGCCCGGCAGAACCTCGAGTACTTCGGCGAAGCCTACGGCGTCTCCGGGCACACCTTGAAGCGCCGCATCGATGCGCTCGCCGAAGAGCTCGACTTCACCCCATCGCTCGACCGCCGCACCGCGGTGCTGCCCCTCGGTGCCAAGCGCGAGCTCGCGTTTGCGTGCGCGCTCATCCACCGGCCGGCCGTGCTCTTTCTCGACGAAGCGACCTCGGGCGCCGACCTCGCCGCCCGCCGGGCCTTCTGGCGGCGAATCGTGCGGCTTTCCGAAGCCGGCACCACCATCATCGTGACCACTCACTTCATGGAAGAAGCCGAATACTGCGACCGCATCCTCATTCAGGACGCCGGGAAGATCCTCGCTTCCGGCACGCCCCTAGAGGTCCGCTGCCGCGCGGGAGCCGAGAGCATCGACGAAGCGTTCCGGCGCATCGTGCTCGATGCCCGCTCGCGGGCATCGTCTGAAGGCGCGTCGACGCCGGGAGGCGCACATGAGTGAGCGTTCACACGATCGGTCATCGGCTCTTTGCGCTCGTTCGTGGGCGCGCATCTTCGGCGTGCTGCTTCAGAAAGAGTGGCTCCAGATGCTCCGCGACCCCGCGATCATCTTCATGGGAACGCTCCTTCCCGTCATTCTCATCCTGCTCTTCGGCTGGGGGCTCTCGATGGACTTGAACAAGGTCCCCGTCGCCTTCACGTCCGCAGAGTCGACCCCTCTCACGAATGAAATCCGCGCGGCCTTGCGAGGGAGCCCCTACTTCGACGTGGTTGAAGTCCATTCGCGCAAGGAAGCCGAAGCGCTCTTCGCCGCCCGCAGGGTGGAGGCCGTCATGGACCTGCCGCCGGGGCTCACGAAGAACGCGGCTTCAGGGCTTTCGGGCGCAGCCGAAATCGGCCTCACGATCCACGGCGTCGACGCGAGCGCCGCTTCCATCATCCGCACCTATGCGGCCGCGGCCATTGCCGGGATGTCGGAGAAAATCACGCTCAGAGAAGACTTTGCGCTCATGGGGTCTTCTGGCGGCAGTCCCGCCGCGATGAAGGCCTCGGGAGCAGCGCAGTCCGGCTCGGCCGCCCTGATTTCGCGCTCGTGGTTCAATGAAGCGAACACTTCCTCCTGGTACCTCGTGCCGGGGCTCGCGGTGGTGGTGCTTACGCTCTCGTCGAGCTTTCTCGGCGCCGTCATCATCGCGCGCGAATGGGAGCGCGGGACGCTCGAAACGCTTTCCGTGACGCCCGCTCCGCCGGCCGCGATTCTCGGCGCCAAGTTCCTCGTCAACTTTCTCCTGACGGCTGCGGGCGCCGTGCTCGTCTACTTTGCCGCGACGCTCGTCTTCGGCGTGCCGGTCCGAGGGAGCCTGGGGCTCCTCGCCGCGGTCGTCCTCGTCTATTCCGCCTGGGCGATCGCCTTCGGGCTCCTGCTCTCGGCCGTCTTCAAGAGCCAGTTCACGGCGATTCAATTGGCCGTCATCGGGAGCTACCTGCCGTCCCTGATGCTCTCGGGGTACCTCTTCGATCTACGGAGCGTGCCGTGGTTCATCTCGGCCGTGGGCGCCCTGATGCCGCCCACTTATGCGATCGAGTCGGTGAAGATCCTCTGCCTTTCAGGGGGCCCAGAGGGAATCGTGCTCTCCAACCTCTGCATCCTAGGCGCAGCAGCGTTGGTCTTTCTCTTGCTTGCGCTCCTCTTTGCGCGCAAGCGCCTCGACTGACGGGAGGCCGGCATGACGATTCTCAAAACCATTGAGGCGGTTCTCCGAGGCGTCGTTGAGGCGGCGCTCCTCTCGCTTCTGCGCCTGAAGGCCCTCTCGAAGAAGGAGCTCGTGACGCTGTTCCTCGACCCGAGCGTGCGGCGGATTCTCATCGTCCCCATCATCGCGCAGTCGGTGCTCTTCGGGTACGGCGCGACCTTCAACCTGGAAAAGGCCCCCTACGTCCTCTACGACGCTTCGAGAACGCCCGACTCCCGGGCGCTCTCGGCCAAGCTCGAAGCCAACCGGATCTTCGTGCGCGCGGGCGACCCCAGGTCCGCGGACGACTTCACGGCGTCGATTGCAGACGGCCGGGCGCTCCTCGGCTTCTGGATACCGGAAGACTTCGCCGAAAAGCTCGCCCGCGGAGAAACCGCGCCCGTCTTCGCGGCGGCGGACGCAAGGAACACGACGACCGCCAATGTGGCGGTGGGCTACGCGGCATCCATCATCGAGGACTTCAACCGCTCGCGCGGCGCGGGGTCTGCGCTGATCCTCAAGGACCGCTCGCGCTACAACGAGAACGGCATCACCCGCTACAACATCATGACGGGCCTCATTCTCGGGCTCGCGATGATCCAGGTGATGCTTCTCGCGGGCCTTGCCGTCTCGCGCGAGCGCGAGGAAGGGTCCTTCGACATGATGCTCATGACGCCGCTCCACCCCGTCGAGATCCTGATCGGCAAGGCCGTGCCGCCCATTGCCATCGGCGTCATGCAGAGCGCGATGATCTTCGCCGTCTGCCGGTGGTGGTTCGAGATTCCGTTTGCCGGCTCCTTGGCGCTCCTCTTCGGCGTGGTGCTCCTCTTTGCAGCAAGCATCGTGGGGCTCGCGCTCATGATTTCAGCCTGGGCGAAGACGCTGCAGCAGTCGGTGGTGGCGTGCTTCATACTGCTGCTGCCCTCGCTCGTGCTCTCGGGCCTCATGACGCCGGTTGCCGCCATGCCCGAGTGGATGCAGACCCTCACCATCATGAATCCCGTACGCTACGGGATCCTCGTGATCCGCATGATCTATTTCGAAAACGCCGGGCCCGCCGACATCGCGCCCTATCTCTGGCCGATGGCGGTGATTGCGCTTGCGTCCATTCCGGGATCGATCTGGCTCTTCGGGCGCAAGGTTTCTTAGGACTTCCTCTGTGCGGGCAGCCCCGCAAAGCCTCGAGCAAAAAGCTCCCGCCGCAGGATTGAAGAGCGGGAGCTTCGAGGCACATCGAGGAGCTTCGAGGCTGCCCCAAGAGAAAGGCTCCCGGGCCTATCTCATCTCGAGGAAGCGAAGCCTCAGAGGGCAGCGGCTTCGCGGCCGGCCGTGATGCCGGTGGCGCCCGCGTAGGCGTAGGCCTCGCCCGAACGGTAGCCGACGCCGAAGTGCTCGCCGAAGGCCGCGGCGCCCGCGCCGTAGAGGCCCTTGGCGATCGGGCGGCCGAGGAGCGTCGTGATGCGGCACTTGTGGTCGATCATGAAGCCGCCCACCGTTTCGAGCATGACGGGCTTGATGCGCACCGCGTAGAACGGCGCCTTCAATTCTTTTGCGTACACCGTGCGGCCGAACGGGTCCTTGCGGTCCTCGGGACGCTGGCGGGTCGTTGCATTGTGCGCCTCGATGTCCGCCTTGAGGCCTTCAGGCGCGCAGCCGATCGCGCGGGCGAGGTCTTCAACCGTATCGCATTGGGTCGCAACGCCCTTTTCGATCATGGTCTCCACCACCGGGTGAAGGTCCTTGGTGACGATCTCCCAGCAGGCTTTTTGCTTGAGCATATCGATGTTCGTCTGCGTGTAGATCACATATTCGTTCGTGAAGCGCCGGCCCTGTTCGTTCACGATGATGCCGCCCATCAGAAGCGGCGCCGAGCTGAAGAAGATGTTCTTCGTCACTTCGAGCGTCGGGCACACCATCGCGATGTTGAGATTGAGCGCACCCGCGCCGAGGTCTGTCGCGATTCGAAGCCCGTCGCCCTTGCAGCCCACGTCCATGATGCGGCCCGTCTGCGACCAGGGCGCCGTGAAGACGTCGATCATCTCCTGATTGCGCCCGAAGCCGCCCGTGGCGATCACGACCGCCTTGGTGCGCACCGGCGTCAATTTCTTGCCGCGACCCTTGAGCCAGACGCCCTCGACGGCGTCGCCCGCGGCGTTTAATGCCGCGGCGGCGAGCGTGGTGTTCGTGCGAATCGTGATGTTGGGATCGGCCTTGACGGCCGCCGAGAGCTTCGCCATCAAGGCGTTGCCCGCGCCCTTG
>Cebus_capucinus_imitator_PRJNA485217_SSR105__coassemble_324_pt1 | contig 23438 bp, 14 predicted proteins | sample Cebus_capucinus_imitator_PRJNA485217_SSR105__metabat2_low_PE_013 | metagenome-assembled genome bin Cebus_capucinus_imitator_PRJNA485217_SSR105 | reverse complement strand
TTCCGACCCTATATTTTCGATAATAATCAATGGTTTAATTTACGGAAGTGCCCTTGAAGAGCACTGCGTCCTCAACGTCAACGTCGACTGCCTGGGCGGCCGCGGCGCGACCGTCATGACGGAGTCGCCTTCCATGGCGGCCACCCGCAGACTTGCCCAACGTGCGCTTTGGGAAGCCGCGGGCGTCTCCGACTACGCCGGACACCGCTATTCCAGAAGCTGCGACATGAGCTTCTGGGGACCGAGGGTGCCGGCCGTCTTCAGTCAGGTCTCCGAGCAGCCGCCGGCTTCGGGCGCCTCGGCTGACGCCTTCGCCGCGCTCTTCGGCGGCAGCGCCAAGTCGGGCGGCTACGGCTGGTGGTGGCACTCCAAGGCCGACAAGGTGGATGCGCTCGATCCGGCGTTTCTCGCCCGCGACGTTCGAGTCTTCCTCTGCGCCGTCTGGCATGCCGTTGCTGATGAAGTGCTGCCCGTCAATGCGGCGGCTGAAGCAATGGAGCTAGAAGCGGAGCTCCGAGCTTGGCAGGCCAAATCGGACGCAGCCGGCGGCGCCGTGGATCTCTCGCGGGCGATTGAGCTCTGCGGAAAGCTCGCCCATGCGCTCAAGCAGATCGACGACGACGTTGAAGCGGGCATCGCAGAAGCGCAGGACCGCAACCTGATCACCTCCACGGTGCTCCGCACACTCATTCCGCTCGGCTACGTGCGGGGGAGCATCTTCGACCATGATCCGGCGGCCGCTTCGCCCGAGATGCCAATCCTGGCGGACATTGAACGCTTCCAGAACGCTGACGAGCACCTGCGCAATTGCCTCAGAATTGAGTTCAGGCGCCGGGCGAATGAGATTGCCTACAGGCTCAAGGCGGCCTGCGCTCAGTTGTGATGCGCTACTGAGAAACTTCGATATCAGAAGCACGACCTCAGATGCCGTTTAAAAAAGTCGGCATTTCTGAGGCCCAAGGCAGATTTGCGAACCATTAAATTCATTGTGTGCGTTGCCCAAACGTCACAACACGGCGAAAACATCTTCTCTTAAATTTGTTTACGCGCATAGATAATTCCACTTAAGGGAATCCCCCCCCCCCCCGCAGATTTTTTGTTCATACTTAAAAGGTCCTGAGCCATTTTGGCTTAAATGAAATTATTTTCATTTAGGAATTAAGATGAATAAAAATCTGAAGGTTATTTTCAATAAGGCGCGCGGATCGCTTATGGTCGTCAATGAATTAACTAAGTCGACGGCATCCCGCAGCTCCAAAACCGTGATTGCAGCCGCTGTTATTGGCACTCTGAGCGGCTCTATTTATGCAGAAACCTCTCCTTTGGAAACCGTAACTCTGGACCAAGGTTGGTCAAATGAAAACCATTCCATCACCACTGATGAATATAATAAACAATATTATTTCAATGGCTTTCATCAATATTTCAATAAGAATGTTGTCGCGCAAAATTTAACATTTGAGAACAATAAACTGCAGGCCTTAACTGAAACATTGGGTGCCTCAAAGGCCACCGATGCTCAGGGCGGCGTAATGTACCTTGCGTCTACTGGCTCTACAGAACACCCGAATACCAAGAACTCTTTTGAGAACGTAACCTTCAAGAACAACTCCGTCCTCACCCAGTCCAACCAAGGCAATCGTCCCGCCGCATACGGTGGCGCACTGCTAATTAAAGGTGGGGACACAACATTCAAGAACACCACGTTCAATGGAAACACCGCTATTTCGGAATCTGATGAACAAAATAAAACTGACACAGCAAAATGGGGCGGCGGCTCAGCAGCTGGCGGAGCTATTTTTGTAGACTCCACAATAAATACAAACCGCTACAGCGCCAATATTAACTTTGAAGTTAATATTGACGGACTTGTCAATAGCGGGAACACTGTGAAAAGCGGGTTGGAAAAACCCTTTACTGACGGTTATACAACCAAGATTCCAACCGCCGGCGGCTTCCTCTACATGGATAGAGGTGTTACTGCAAATTTCAACATCGCCGACAACGTCACCTACACTATTGGCACAAAAGACGCCTGGAAGACTGACAAGAATATGGACAGCATCGCCAGTTCCGTCTATCTGAAAAATGCCAATCACGACAATGTCGTCATCAACAAAACCGGTAAGGGCACCCTGCTGATGCACGGCAGCCTCAACGACTACTACGGCACGGTGAATGTCAACGAAGGCACGCTTGAAGTCACCTCCGACTGGGCTGTTGCCAATACCGTCACTATCAATAACGGCGGCAAGCTCAAGATCGAAAAGATCTCGTTCACCAACGTCAAGACGGCATCCGCCTACGACGGCACCGCCGGCTCCACACTGGACGACGTAGTTGACGATCATGGCTCCGTCATCGTCAAGGATGGCGGCTCTCTCGAAACCGGCATCGGCCAGGTCTTTACGAGCGGTTCTACAGACGCCACGATCAACAGCACCAGCGTCTCTGCAATCAAGAATGGATTCACCTTCAACGAGGGCAGCAGCCTGATTCTTACGGACGCCGGTTCGTACGCAAACTCGCTGCTCACCTCCATGCAGAGCAAGGCCAACATCAACTACATCTTCGAAAACGCCACGCTGAAGATCGATGAAGTAGATGATTCCGGCTCTGCCGCCATCAAGGGCAACGTGACGACCTCCACGCTTGAGGTTCCTGCCGATGCAACGTCCGTTTCCATTGAGGCCAATGTGACGCTCACCGGCTCCGACACCGCTGAAGGCGTGCAGAATCTTGCCGGCGATCTCGAGTCCATCAAGATCGCTGAAGGCAAGGCACTCACCGTTCAGCCCGAAAAGACCTTCATTCAGGCGGCGCTGCCCTCGACCGACCTCGGCAAGAGCGGCACGCTTACCGTCGTCAATGCCGATGTTGCGATGCCCGAACTTTCTGGCGGCGAAACGGCCAAGGTGCTCATCGGCAGCAATGACTACGCGGGTGAACTCCACCTCGACGCCTTGTCGCTCAAGGGCACGTCCATTTTCTTGGATCCAGCCTGGAAGGACGGCCAAACGATTGCCGACGCCTCCTTCATGTCGGTCGCTGAAGTCAAGGACGCCTCCGGCACGATCGCCGTTGGTCAGAACTCCGTTGTCGCCCTCTACGGGACGAAGTCGGATGCAGTCAGCGCCTTTACCAACACCGGCGCCACTTGGAGCGACAAAGCCGTCACAGCCGCCTTCTACCTCGGCAAGAGCTTTGACGCCGCCAATGCGAAGATTCTTGTGAATGGCGCCCTCACCTCCGAACCCGCGAAGGTTGATGCCGGCATCACCATTGCCAAGCAGAGCATGCTGCTGATCAACCAGGCAGGCGTTTCCGATGTCGCCGTGGAGAACGGCTCCGTCACGCTTGAAGACGGCTCGTACATCGGCGTGGCGAATGCCTCCGTCGGCGCCTTCAAGATCAGCGAAAGCCTCACGGCCGACGCGTCGAAAGTCACCGTGCTTTCCGACAACCCGTTCGTCGACGCCGCGCTCTCCTCGACCGGCGGCACCATCACCGGCTCCTTCAACGGGGACTACGGCATGACGGCGCTCGCTTCGACCGGCGTCCAGGCGACGACTTTCCGCGCCGCCGGCAACTTCGCCGAAACTATTGCTCAGCGCACGACGAAGGCTCTTCCTGAAAATGCCGGCGTGCAGCTCTGGGCCGATGCTTCGGGCGAGCACTACGAGATGGATGTCTTCCGATCCGACATGGGCTACGGCGCCTTCGGCGGCGAAGTCGCGCTTCCCGACTCGTGGACGGTTGGCGCCGCCCTCCAGTACGGCTCCGGCTCTGTCCGCGGCGATCTCTCGTCCGTTAAGAACGACGTCTCGAGCGTCGGCTTCGCGCTCTACGGCACGAAGTCCTGGGGCGCCATCAAGGCCGTCGCCGACTTCGAGTACCTGCAGAGCTCGAACGACATCACGAGCGACGTCACGTACTTCAACGACGACATCGACGCCAAGCTCTATGCCTTCGGTCTGCGCGGCCAACATGAGCTGAAGGCCGGTCCGCTCACGATTACACCCTCCATCGGCGCCCGCGTGATCCGTCTTGAAACCGACGTCATGCACATCGGCGCGCTTCCGATCGAAAAGCAGAAGCAGACGCTCTGGCAGCTTCCCATTTCAGCCTCGTTCACTGGGTTCGAAGCCAATGTGGCGGGCTGGAATATTGCGCCTGCCGCCAAGATCTCCTTCATCCCGACCTTCGGCGACAAGGAGATTGAGGCCTACGGCTTCTCGACGGATGTGATCGACGCGACCCCAATCCAGGGCCAGCTCGGCGTTTCCGCTGCCCGCGGGAATCTCTCCTTCGGGCTCTCGCTCACGGGCGGGGCGGGTTCTGACGGCGCCTCCGCCATCGGCGGGCGCGTCGGCATGCAGTACGCCTTCTAAGCGCTCTTCCATTCAGTTCTGCTGAATGCTCCTGCCCGCAGGCCTTTTTAAGCCTGCGGGCATTCTTTCTGCGCCCAGGCTCTCCTTTCTGCCGGGCGTCCTTCGCATTTTCAGCGCAGGCGCGCGCCAAACGGAAGAAAACATCAAACGCCCTCCGCCGGCCCGCCCCGCATTTGTTAAACTCTCTGCCCATTCTTTGAGGGGACTCCTTGCGGGGCGCGCGCCTGCTTTCTTTGAAGCGCCGCAGCGTCCGTCCATTTCCAGGCGTCCCCATCGTCGATCCCTTTTAGTAGAGCATCAACCCAATGCCTAGCCCCACGTCGTCGCTCAACGCATTCGTCGCCACCGCCACCAAGGCCGCCCGTCTTGCCGCCCGTGAAATCACCCGCGCCGCTCAGGACCGCGATCAGCTCGAAATCACCGACAAGGCCCGCAACGACTTCGTGACCTCGGCCGACAAGGCCGCCGAAGCCGCGATCGTGCGCGAACTTCAGGCCGCCTATCCGCAGCACGCGATCCTCACGGAAGAAGCCGGCCGCATCGGCCCGAAGAAGAGCGACTTCCTCTGGATCATCGATCCGATCGACGGCACCACGAACTTCATCCACGGCGTGCCGCAGTACGCCGTCTCGATCGCGCTCACCTACCGCAACGAGCCCGTCGCCGCCGTCGTCTACGACGTCGCGAAGAACGAACTCTTCACGGCCGCCAAGGGCCAGGGCGCCAAGCTCGACAGCCGCCGCATCCGCGTTTCCGAAAACGATGAAATGCGCCGCGCGCTCATCGGCACGGGCTTCCCGTTCCGTGCCGGCGCCGACATCGACGGCTACCTGAAGGGCTTCAAGAACGTCGCCGAACGCACCGCCGGCATCCGCCGCCCGGGCTCCGCCGCGCTCGACCTCTGCTGGGTCGCCTGCGGCCGCTACGACGGCTTCTGGGAATTCAACCTGAAGCCCTGGGACATTGCCGCGGGCGCTCTGATCGTCCTCGAAGCCGGTGGCCTCATCACCGACCTCGCGGGCGGTGAAGACTGGCTCAACACCGGCAACGTCTGCGCCGGCAGCCCGAAGATCTTCGCTCAGCTCCTCCCGTTGGTCGGCAAGCTCCCGACGCACGCCGAAGCTGAAGAAGAAGCCGCTCCGGCCGCCAAGGCCCCGCGCCGCACGCTTTCGACCAAGAAGGCCTGATCGCCCTCTTGTTGCGGAAGGCCTGATCTGAATCAGGCCTTCCGAAACTCCTCAAGCCGTCCGAAGGATTTCCATGCCTTCCGGGCGGCTTGGCGCATTCTCAGGCGCCAACTTCCTAGATGCACCGCCCTCGCTCCCACCCCATTCTCCGCCGCTCATAAAGGACCCCCCATGACTGATGCCGCCTCCGCCCTGAACGCACCGCCCGACTTCACCAATCGAGCGCTCTTCACGCCGGCCATGCGGCAGTTCATCGAGGTGAAGAACCGCTATCCGAACACGCTCGTCCTCTTTCGCATGGGGGACTTCTACGAGACGTTCTTCCAGGACGCGGTGCTTGCCAACCGTCTGATCGGCATCACCCTCACGAAGCGCGGCAAGCTCACCGACGGCTCCCCCATTCCGATGGCGGGCATTCCCGCCGTGTCGCTCGACACCTACATCGCCCGCCTCGTGCGCTTGGGCGAAAGCGTGGTCATCGTGGAGCAGAAGGGCACGACGCCAGGGCCCCGCGGCATGATCGAGCGCGAGGTCTCGCGCATCGTGACGCCGGGCACCCTCACGGAAACAGCCCTGCTCCCTGAAAAGTCCGACTCGATTCTGCTCGCCGCCGCCTTCCCGAGGCGCAAGTCCGACCCGATCGGCCTCGTGTGGCTGACGCTCAGCAACGGCGACTTCCGCGCCGAAGAGGTTGCGCCCGACGCCTTTGAAGCCGCCCTCGCCCGCATCCGTCCTTCCGAGCTTTTGGTCGACGAATCGCTCAAGCGCGAAATGCGCGAGAACCACCCCGGGCTTGCCGTCTCGACGCTCCCGGCTTGGCATTTCGACGCCAAGCGCGGCGCAGCGAACCTCTGCGGCACCTTCGGGCTCTCGACGCTCGACGCCTGGGGCGTCACGAACGCGTCCACCGTCCTTGCCGCCGCCAATGCGCTTCTCGACTACGTCCGCGAAACCCAGGTTGCGCTCGTGCCCTTCATCGAGCCTCTGAAGCTCGTTGAAGAGTCGCAGTTCATCGTGCTCGACCCCTCCACCCGCCGCAACCTCGAGGTCGACGAGTCGCTTTCGCCCAACGGCGAAGGCCCCACGCTCTTCTCCGTCATGGACAAGTGCGCGACCGCGATGGGTAGCCGCGAGATGCGCCGGTGGCTCCGCGAGCCGCTCCGCAGCCTCGAAGAAACCACCGCCCGCCATGACGCGGTTGCAGCCATCATCGACAACAGCAACGCGCGTGAGCACTTCCGCATGGTGCTCGGCAGCCTCCCCGACGTGGAGCGCATTGCGTCGCGCGTGAGTCTCGGCACTGTCCGTCCGCGCGAGCTCGCTTCGCTCCGAGACACGCTCCCAATGCTCTCCGAATTGGGCGCGTCGCTCGCCGACTCGCCTCTCGACGTCATCGCCAAAATGGGCAAGGCCATGATGCTCGACCCCGAGATCTGGCGTCTCCTCGAACGAGCGCTCGTTGCCGAGCCGCCCGCGCTCCTGCGCGACGGCGACACGATCACCTCGAGCTTCAATGCGGAGTTGGCCGATCTGCGCCACTTCCGCGACGACACGAGCCGAATCCTTCTTGAGATGGAAGAGCGCGAAAAGGCCGCCACGGGGATCGCCACGCTCCGCGTGCAGTACAACAAGGTGAGCGGCTTCTACATCGAGATTCCGAAGAGCCAGGCGTCGCTCGCCCCCATGCACTACCAGCGCCGCCAGACGCTTAAGAACTGCGAGCGCTTCATCACGCCGGAATTGAAGGCGCTTGAAGACCGCGCATTGTCGTCCAAAGAACGTTCGAGCACGCTCGAGAAGGAGCTCTACGACGGGATCGTGAAGCAGACCGCTGAGCACACGCCGCAGCTCCTCGCCGCCGCCAAGGCCGCCGCGCAGCTCGACGTCCTTTCGGCCTTTGCCGTTCACGCCGTCGAGAACCGCTGGGTGCGCCCGACGCTTTCCGCCCGCCCCGGCCTCGACATCCGCAAAGGCCGCCATCCGGTCGTGGAAGCTTCGATCGAGAAGTACGTTCCCAACGACTGCCGCCTCGAAGACGGGCGCCGCATGCTCATCGTCACCGGCCCCAACATGGGCGGCAAGTCGACTTATATGCGAAGCGTTGCGCTCATCGTGCTCCTCGCCTGGGCGGGGAGCTTCGTGCCTGCGAAGTCCGCCGAGATCGGGCCGATCGACCGCATGCACACCCGCATCGGGGCGTCGGACGACCTCGCCCACGGACGCTCGACTTTCATGGTGGAGATGACCGAAGCCGCCTTCATCCTGAGCCACGCCACCGACAGGAGCCTCGTTCTCATGGATGAAATCGGCCGCGGCACGTCCACCTTCGACGGGCTTTCGCTCGCGGCCTCCATCGCACAGGAGCTCGTGCAGCGCGCGAGGAGCTTCACGCTCTTCGCCACGCACTACTTCGAGCTCACGAAGCTCGCGCAGGAGCTCCGCGAGGTCGCGAACGTCCACGTCGCCGCCGCTCAAGGGGCGTCGGGCATCGTCTTCAAGCACGAGATCAAGGACGGCCCCGCGTCGAAGAGCTACGGCATCGCCGTGGCGCAGCTCGCGGGCGTGCCCGCCCCGGTGGTGCGGCGCGCCAAGAGCCTGCTCGCCAAGCTCGAATCTCAGGCCAACGCCAACCCCACCGATCTTCCCGACCTCTTCGCCGAGCTTGACGGCGGCGTCGGCAGCTCGAAGAGCCTCTGGGAAGCGAATCCGATGGATGAGCCGCTTGAAGCGCAGCCGGCCGAACCCTCGCCCGCGGACATCGCCCGCCGGGAGCTCGCCGACGAGATCCTCGGCGCCGACGTCGACAACATGACGCCCAAGGCCGCCATGGAGCTTCTCTACGAGCTCAAGCACAAGGCCGCTGAGATCTTCAAGCTCGACCAGAACTGATGGCGGATGTTTTCAACCTTCTCCCCCGGAATACCGCCTTCCGGGAGAGAAGTAATCAGAAAGTCTTAGCCGGTTGAGCTTAAAATAGCGTCCGCAGAAAATTCTTACGATTGATGGAGCAGCCGCTTTGGAACCCAACTACCTCTCCGGACATCCGGTCGACGAAGAAACGCTCTTCCGCGACATCCACAAGCACATCCTTCGCCAGGCGAAGTCGGGCGGCCGCATCGACACCGAAGCCGAAATTGCCGAACGCTTCAACGTCACCCGCTACAAGGTGAGGAAGGCCCTGTCCGTCCTCTCCCAGATGGGGATCGTCGACCGCGCGCCGAAGCGCGGCATGACGGTGAACGCGCTGGGGCCGAAGAACCTCTCCTCGCAGATCCAGGTGCAGATGGACATCGCGAACTTCGACATCCGCGAATTCATCGAAGCGCGCCTTCTGATCGAGGTGAACATCATCCCACTCTGCGTGCGACGCATGACGCCCGCGCTTCTCGGTCGCCTCGACAACGCCATCTGCCGCATTGAAGCCAACGCCGGCAACACCCAGGAAGCCGACCGCTGGGACCGCGAGTTTCACCTGATTCTTCTCGAATCCTGCGGCAACCGCGTGCTGCAGGTCTTCTCGGCCGCGCTCATCACGTACTTTGAAAAGACCACTTCGCACCTGCCGCAGAACGACCCGTCGTTCTTCATGATGATCGCGCAGCAGGAGCGCGAGCTTCTGCGCGCCATTCAGCGCGGCGACGAAGCGCTCGCCAAGGAACTGCTCTCGAAGCACCTGAAGGAGCAGGTGGACCTTCTGCCCGCCTGATGCTCTCCTACACCGAAGCGGCCCATTGACAGAGACGAAGCCCTCGAGCCTGAATCCAGGTCCGAGGGCTTTTCTTCAGGCTGACGCTGCGTCAGGATCCTTACTTTTGGTCATTCTTGAGGGCTGAAGAATAGTCGCTCAAATGCCCTTCAATGCCATTGCGCGCCAATGCCAGCAAGACCTCATAGATGCGCCGCACGGACGGTGCATTGTTGACCGCGAGCCGAGCGGCACAGGCTTTCATCATGCCCCGCCCCCCCCCTACTGGCCGAATGAGCGTATTGGATCCGCACATTGCCGCATCTGGCGCAGGCAGAAGAGCGATGCCGTAGCCGGCATCCACATAGGCCATCAGCAAACGACTCGAAGGCGTGCTCAAAGTTGCTTTAGGTGTAAATCCCAAAATGCTTTCCACCACATGCGGATAACCCGCCTCGCCACCTTCCAAATACAGAAAGGTTTCTCCCTTTAGGAATTCCGCTGATACGGTCTCCTCAAGCACCAGCCGGCTCCTAGGAATAGCCAGTACGGCATCCCACTCTGCAATAACTCGACTGACTACGCTCGGAGGAAAATCGACGCCAGTCGTCAAGCCCGCATAAATATCGATCTGCCCCTTAGCGAGCCTCGCAGCCAAACTCGAAGGCGGAGAGACCTCCGTGAGCACTTTGATGCGCGGCCATCTGCGTCGAGCTTCGGCAAGGAGGTTGATCAGAAAGCCTGAACTGATGATGCCGGGACAGACGCCCAGCCTCACTTCTGCTTCTTCGCCAGAAAGGATGTCCTCAGCATTGCGCTTTGCTCGATCCATGAGAGTGAGGATTTGCTGGGCATCTTCAGCAAAAACACGACCCACCGCCGTGAGCTCCATCATACGGTTGGTGCGGTTGATCAGAGGCGCACCCACTTCGTCTTCCAACATCCGAATCTGCTGACTCAAGGTCGGCTGCGATATGCCTAGCGTTTCCGCTGCGCGCCCAAAATGCATGCATCTAACGAGCGCCAAGTAAGCCTTGAGATGACGAGGGTTGAACATGAAGCCTCCTGCTGAGGCAGCTGAAATGTTGTATCGGCCTGAAGACCGCAAGTACTGCCTACGATCTAGGTCGAAAGAAATAGCACAGCTACGATTGGTTTTGTGAATGATGCGGTAGACCCGGCGTAATTGTTCAAAAATCAACGGGACTTTAAGCTATGTGTCCATTCAAGGGTGATGCTCGAGTACAACTTATCTCGAACTATTATATATCGTATACAACCTCTTTCCCCTGTCTGGAGATCCGTCCATGATCACCAAGTCCTTCCGCATGACCGCCGTTGCGGCGTTCTTGTGCGGCGCCTCAGCCATAGCCGTTGCCGCAGTTTCTGCCGGTACTTATGAGGGTGCTGCTCAGGGCAAGCTCTCGACCGTCAAGGCCGCCGTCACACTCAACCAGGATGGCCGCATCACTGATGTCAAGCTCGACGTCTCGGGTGAAACTCCCGAACTCGGCGGCGCTGCCGCCAAGAAAATGGCGCCTGCCATTGTTGAGCACCAGTCCACGGCAGTTGACGGAATGAGCGGTGCTACGGTATCAAGTGATGCCATTCGCAAAGCCGTCATTGCGGCCATCGAGAAGGCCGGCGCAGATCCCAAAAAGTACGACGTAAAGGTTGCCAAGACCGTGGGGGCCGATGAGACTCTGACGGCTGACATCGTGGTGGTCGGTGCCGGCGCTTCGGGCACCGCTGCCGCCGTGACTGCTGCCGAAGCCGGCGCCAAGGTCATCGTGCTTGAAAAAGCTCCTGCTGTGGGCGGCGCCGGCAAGATCGCCTCCGGGCTCTTTGCCGTTGAGTCCTCCATGCAGAAGGCGAAATTCAAGGATGATCCTGCACTGCTCAACCAACTCACCAAAGAGCAGCTCTACAAGCAGCTCATGGACTACAACCACTACTTGAGCTCGGCTTCGATCACCCGCCGCATCATTGATGAGTCGCCGTCGACCATCGACTGGATGAATAACCACGGCGCCAAGCTCGAACTCATCGACTGGAACCCGCAGCAGGGACAGAACCCCTATCCGATCCGCTGGCGCATCTATCACCGCTATGTTGACAACGGCGCCGCCTTCAACAATATGTATGACGCCTTGGGTAAGCTGGGCGGCAAGCTGCTGCTTCAAACCCGCGCTTACGACCTCACGCAGGACAAGGACGGCAATGTCACCGCTGTGATCGCTGAAAAGGCCGACGGCGGCAAGCTCACCATTAAAACCTCGGCGGTCATTCTCGCCTCCGGCGGCTACGGCGGCGATGCCAATCGTCTTGCCAAGGAAATGGAAAGCAGCCAGCTCACGAACCGCATTGCGTGGTCCAACAACGGCGAAGGCCTCAATATGGCTTGGAAGGCCGGCGCCCAGAAGGCGGGCGAGCACGACGCCCTCATTCACGCCGCTGAGTTTGACGGGCTGTCGACGTCTTCCGCAAGCGGCCACGGCATGGTCGATGCCAACCTTCTCGTGCGCGTTCTGAAGACGCCGCTCCTCTGGGTGGATCCGGCCGGCCGCCGCTTTGCCAATGAAGAGCTCATCTACGATACCGTCTACTGGGCCAATGCCGGCTATTCCGTGGGCGGCAAGTACTTCGTCATCGTTGACGGCAAGACGCTTGATGCCTACACGGCGGACAAGCTCCCGTTTGAAGTTTCCGGCGCCGGTCCCGCCAACCCGACGGGCAAGGGCGACTTCCGCGCAATGATGGAAGATGCTGTTCGTCAGGGCGTGGCCTTCAAGGCCGATACGCTCGAAGAGCTTGCTCAGAAGGTGGGCTTTGAAACCAACGGGTTCATCTCCGACGTGAAGGCCTACAACCAGGCCGTCGCAAGCGGCAAGGACCCCTTCGGCAAGCCTGCAGAGTTCCTCAAGTTCAAGGTTGAAAAGGGCCCGTTCTATGCTGCGCGCGCAAAGGTTGTGAGCCTTTCAACTTTGGGCGGCGTTCGCGTCAACGACCGCTTTGAAGCGCTCAACTCCGAATCGAAGCCCATCCACGGCCTTTACGCCGTCGGCAACAACGCCTACGGCTTCTACTCTGCTCCCTCCTATCCGCCCTATCAGGGTCTCGCCCTGGGCTTTGCGTGGAATTCCGGCCGCATCGCCGGCAAGGAAGCAGCTCAGTACGTGAAGACCGCTTGTCCGTCCCATTAATAACACTCAATCCGCTCGGTCTCCCAACTTTGCTGTTTCTCCTTTCTTCTAAGTCGGGAGACCGTGCTACCGCAGCTTTTCTGCGGCTCTGCTTCAACCATCATCAAGAATAAACACAGCACAACAGCCTCTTCTTTCGTGCTGTAGGGCCCTGCTCACTCCAAGTTTGAATACATAAGCATTCAAATTCGAAATTGAGCTCTGAGCATATGCGTAGCCCCTCAGCAAACCTTTTATAGAAATGCAGCCCAATACGGGACATGCCTTTCGTCACAAACCACACCAGAGAGCGCTCATGATGACGTTCAACCCGAAATTTTCCGCCCTTGCCTGCAGCCTCGCCGCAGCCGTCTTTTGTACCTTTGCCGCCCTGCCTGCGGCCAATGCTGCCAGCGTATCCATTGGCGGGATGTATGACACCGGCCTCAAATATTCGTTCGCCAACGATGGCATTCACGGCTCGGAAACGTCGTTTGGCATGGGCTCGGGCATGCTTGACACCAGCCGCTTCACTATCCGCGCTCACGAAGACATCAACAGCCAGCTTTCCGTCGGATTTATTGCTGAATCAGGCATTTTTACCGATTCCGGTGAGATGCTGGATACGGGCACCTTCTTCAGCCTCGGCTCGCTCTTTTATCTTTCTCACAAGCAGTACGGCGAGCTTTGGATGGGTCGACTCGGCACCATGCGCTCGGGCGCCACGCCTGCGGGCTTTCAGATTCTCGGCCAGCGTACCAGCCCGTTCGGTTCTGGTTGGGACGGCTACGGCGCGGGAGCTATGTATGCAATGCCCTTCATCGGCTTCTCTGTTGACAACGCCTTGATGTACAAGTCGCCCATCATCAACGGTGTGCAGTTCAACCTTGAAACGAGCTTTGGCGGCATGGATGGCGGCGATGAGAATAAGGCCAATACCGACCGCTACAACGCCGCCGCGCTCACCTACGACTGTGGTCCGCTTCGTCTCGTCAGCGTTCTCGAGTACATGAACGAAAACTCCTCGAAAGGGAGCCGCGATGACGAGCTCACGGTAACAATCGGCGGCAGCTACGACTTTTCCGATTTCAAGCTTTTCGGTTGGGCGCAGTACTTCCGCGGCGCCAACCAGATCATGGCGCTCTCCAACATCAACAACTACCCGCTCTTCTCCGGTCTAGACGACATGCGGGGCTTCTCCGCCGCTGTTTCAGCGAAGATCCCCGTTGGTCACGGCTTTACGGATCTAGCGGTTTCCTATCTGAGCGCCAAAGTGCATGACGACGTTGCGGCCGCCGATGAAGACAACATCGGCAATAGCCTCAAGCGCATCGGCGCAACGATCGCCTACGAATATCCGCTCTCCAAGAGTACAACGGCTTATGCTGCGGTCGGCGTCTATAAGGACTTGATCGATGCGCGCACGAGCAATGCGCCGGTCGACGATCCGCTCTCCGGTCAGGCGATGGCGGGCATCCACATCAACCTGTAACGCTTCAACTGCGCAGCACCGCATAGGCGCCTGAGGACGACTCATCGCCTGTCGCGGAATTGATTGATGAGCCAACCGCGGCGAAACGAGTGTTTCTTCGTTTCGCCGCGTTTTTCTGCATGCTCCCTCGTGAAGCTCCGACGGCAGACTTGACGGCCGCTGCGCGGCCATCCAGCGCGGCGACGAAGCGCTCGCCAAGGAACTGCTCTCGAAGCACCTGATGGAGCAGGTGGACCTTCTGCCCGCCTGATGCTCTCCTACACCGAAGCGGTCCATTGAAAGAAACGAAGCCCTCGAGCCTGAATCCAGGTCCGAGGGCTTTTTGTTTGCGGACGCTGCTGATCCGGTGCGGTCGGCAGCCGTCAGGGGTTCAGCATCAGCAGCTGCTCGGCCAGGCGCCGTCCCAGACGATGCGGCGGTAGTTCGCCTTGTCCGTATCGCCTTCGGTCGAGATGCAGAGCACGACCGAGTTTTCATCGAGCCCGATCTCGCGGCGAGCAGCTTCCGCCGCCGGACACGTCATGAGCTCGACCAGGGCGCCCACGCCTGCCGCGCCGCTCTCGCCCGAAACGATCGCGCGGTCGCCCGGGAGCGGATTGCCGAGGATCCTCATCGCTCGGGCCGCAGCCTCGTCTGGAAGCGAAACGAAGTGCTCAGCATGCCGCTTCAGAAGCTTCCAGGCAAGACGGCAGGGCGTACCGCACGAGAGCCCCGCCATGATCGTTTCGAGATCTCCCGTGGACGAGTGGATGGCGCCGTCGTTCGCCCGGGCCGTATCCATGATGCAGTCGGCTTTTTCAGCTTCCACAACGATGATTTCCGGCGCCGTCTCCTTCCAGATGGTCGAGAAGAAGGCCGCCATGGCGCCCGCAAAGGAGCCCACGCCTGCCTGCAAAAACACGTGCGTCGGCACCTGCGGAATGGCGAGGCGGATTTCTTCGGCCATCGTGAGGTACCCCTGCATGAGGAGGCGCACGGTTTCGGAAGACTTCTCGTCGTCCGTGTCCTGAACGAACACCCAGCCGTTCTCGGCGGCGAGCGCGCGGGCCTTCTCGACCGTGCGGTCGTAGTTGAGGTCGCTCACATGCGTTTCGGCACCCAATGCGCGGATGTTCTCGACGCGCTCCGGGGCGCTTCCGGCCGGGAGCCACACGACGCACTTCTGGCCCATGGCCTTGGCCGACCAGGCGATGCCGCGGCCGTGATTGCCGTCGGTGGCCGTGCAGAACGTGATGGGAGAAGCCGCTTCGCGCGAGCGGCGGGTGAGAAGCTCGAAGTCGGGATGCTCCGGATCGAGCCCGAGCTGGCGGGACATCACGTCGGCGACGCAGCGGCTGCCGCCCAGGCCCTTGAAGGAGTTGAGACCAAAGCGCGTGCTTTCGTCCTTGACGAAGAGCTGCTTCACGCCGAGGTGAGCGGCGAGCGCCTTGAGATCAACGAGCTTCGTTGCTTCATAGCCCGGCACCGTTCGATGGAAGGCGAGCGAAGCATCTGCCGCCTTGAGGCCGAAGAATTCGGATTCGCCGTCGTCCGCGGGATGGTTTGAATACTGTGCGTGGAAGTACTGCATGGAAGCGCCTCGAGTGAAGTGTCGACGCTTCCATGATAGTTCGGGAGCTCGAGAAGCCGCCCGACGGTCGAACTGAATGCCCTCAGAGCGGATTGAATGCAAGCCCGAGCGCAAGGATCGCCATGAAGACTGCAATGAGGCCGTCCAGGATCCGCCAGGCCGAGGGCTTCATGAAGACGGGGCGCAGCAATCTCGCGCCGAACCCGAGCGCCGTAAACCAGACGACGCTCGACGTGCAGGCGCCCGCCGCAAAGACCCACTTGTCGCCGCCCGGGAACTGCGCGGCAAGGCTCCCGAGGAGCACCACCGTGTCGAGATAGACGTGCGGATTGAGAAACGTGAAAGCGAGGCAGGCGGCGAGCACCTTGCCCGCGCTCTGCGCTGTCGCGCCGTCCGTGAGCAGCACGGCGCCGCCCGCAGCAGCGCGCTTGGCCGCCATGAAGGCGTAGGCCGCAAGGAACGCCGCGCCACCCCAGCGCAGCCACTCGAGGACGGCCGGATGTTCCGTGACAAGCGCCCCTATGCCCGCCGTGCCCGCCGAGATGCAGAGGATGTCGCCCATCGCGCAGCAGACGACAACGAGCGCCGTATGCTCGCGCTTCAGCCCCTGACGGAGCACGAAGGCGTTCTGAGCGCCGATGGCGATGATGAGGCCCGCGCTGGCGGCGAGGCCCGAGAGGTAGGCGGAGAGCATGGCTTGATGGATGCGGCTGAAGGCGATGACGGACCGCCCATGATACAAAGGCGCTGTTCCGTAAGCAAAAGCAAAGCCCGCAGATCTCGGCAGGAGACTTGCGGGCTTTGCGCTTGAGGGCTGAGCCTTGCGGTTGGCTGCCGAGAATTCCGAAGCCCCTCATCCCTTCAGGGATTCGAGGCCCGGGCTCTCAGCCGATTCCCTTCTTAGTGGGGAACCTTGAGGCCGAACTGGTGGCAGCTGTTGCACATGAGCTCGGACTTCTTGTGGCCCTTGTGGCACTCCGTGCAGTTGACGTCGCCGAGGTGACTGTAGTGCGGGTTCGGTTCAACCTTGGCGGTCTGCTTGGCGAGCTGCTCGTAGCTGTGGCAGCCCTGGCAGACGTCCTTCTTCACCTTGGCGCCGGTCTTCGGGGCGACCTTGTGGCAGGTTTCGCACTTCTGGCCGTGAGCGAGGTGAAAGTCGGCGGTGAAGTCGCCGGCGAACGAAGCCGTCGAGAACGCCGCACCGAAGCAGAGGGCCATGGCGAGGCCCATGAAGTTGGTCTTGGTCATTTTCAAATTCTCTCCCGTCTCTTAGTTCTGCTTGGCGCGGTTGGCCATTTCGCGGCCGGCAATGCGCCCGTACACGGTGGCGGCGCCGAGCTGCGCACCCCCCGCGTAGTTGAAGTAGAAGATGCCGCCCGCGGCATTGCCCGCGGCGTAGAGGCCGGGGATGCTGCCGCCGTCAAGGCTCTGAATTTCAGCCTTGGTGTTGATGAGCGGGCCGCCGAAGGTGGCCGTCATGCCGCCCTGGAAGGGCACGGCGTAGAACGGAGCCTTGGCAACGGGATGGGGCTTCTTGTACGTGCAGGGCGGGGTCATTTCGTCGAGCTTGCCCGCGGCGAGTGCGTCGTTGTAGGCCTTCACTTCCTTGAGAACGTTCTTCTCGGGGAGGTTCACCTGCTTGCAGAGCTCTTCGAGCGTATCGGCCTTGCCGTAGGGGCTGTGGAGGCGGTCGAACTTGGCGATCACCTTCTCGAGCACCGGGCAGTCGCTGTCGACGATCACCCAGGCCTGGTTGTCGAGCGTCTGGAGAGCCGTGGTGCGGGCCTTGACGACGTAGGTGTTGTTTTCGTCCATGAAGCGCTTGCCCGAGGTGTTCACCTGGACGCCGTAGCCCGAATTCAGAACGTCGGCCGGGTTCACGTGCGTGATGCCGATGATCGGGCCGCAGTGGAACTGGTCCATATTGACGAACTTGGCGTAGAGCGGGAGCGCGAGGGAGATGTTCTCACCCGTCGTGGAGCGCGAGCCGCGAAGCACCATGCGCGTGGCCCAGCCGCCGATGTAGCGGTCGACCATTTCGGGGTTGGCCGAGAAGCCGCCCGTCGTGAGGCACACGCCGCCCTTCGAGCGCCATTCCTTCAGGCCTTCGTCGGAGAGGGTCTTCACGCCCGTCACGCGGAAGTGGTCGTCGTGCAGGAGCTCGATCACCTTGTGTTCGAACTTGATTTCAATGCCGCGCTTCTTGGCGGCGGCAAGCAGCGTCTGCACGAGGCGGGAGCCGCCCGTGAGGCCTTCGCCGAGGACGCGGCAGGTGCGGCCGAGACGCGGATAGGGCATGGGCTTAATCTTGCCGAACTTCACGCCTTCCTTTTCGAGCCAGTCGATGCCTTCGGAGATGTTGTCCGTGTAGGTGCGGTTGAGCGCCTTGTCGCCCATCTGCTTGGAGACGTCCATCATCATGGCGTAGAAGGCGTCGGCCGTATCTTCAATGCCCTGTTCCTTCTGGTGGCGCGAACCCCAGCCGCAGACGGAGCCGAGCGCGTAGATGGCGTTGCCGTCCGGACGGTCGCGCTTTTCGAAGAGGACGACCTTGGCGCCCATGTCGTGAGCGGTGATGGCGGTGATGAGGCCCGCAGGACCGGCGCCGACCACGATGGCGTCGTATTCGCCGGCCATCTTGGCGGACTTGGCTTCAGCAGCCGTGGTGATGCCGGCCATGCCGGCGGCGGCAGCGCCGAAGAGCGAGGTCTTCAGAAGACCGCGGCGGCTCATATCCATTTCGGACATTCCAATTCTCCTAATGACGGTCCGGTGCTCAGCGCTTCAGGGCGGATGCGGAATCAGCCTCGAGGAGCGTCAAAGCAGGCTTTCCTCTCTAAGGGAAGGCGGCTTCGGGAGTCTTGAGGTCCGGACGCTTTTGATGGTGTTTTCTAATCTTTTGGAAGGCGCGCTGAAGCACGCTTCTCCCACGCCGTCATCTTCGCCCGAGGGGACCACTACGTACCCTCGTATGGGATCAAGAAGACTTCAGGAACTTTTAAGCTGCAGAGCGCTCCTGCAGCATCGTCCTGACCTTTCAGACCACGTCTACACTCGGATTTTTCCGAGTCGGTTTGTTCCGAGCAAACTTCCGCAGCAATCTGCAGCAGTTGAAAACGCCCTCCGGCACTGCTGCCGAAGGGCGCTTGAGGGTTGGCCAACTTGCAGTGCGCATCGCGCCGCGCGTTGATGCGGCGATGATGCGCCGTCAGCGATCAATTGTCCGTGAAGGCCTTCTTGAGGCTGATCGGGAACGCCTGGAAGCCGAAGGCGTCCGTCAGGTTGATCTTGACGGAAGGCGTAGTTTCGCCCCACTTGTACTCGCAGATGAACGGGTCGGGGATGTTGGCGTTGGCCTTGCCGCCGCCCGCATGAAGGTCGAAGGAGAGACCGGCGGTCGAGTAGTACACCACGACCGAATTCTTGTCGGGCTGGTACTGCGTGAGGCCCGTCACGGGGCTGAAGGCCGCGTGGCCGTAGTCCTTGCCGACCTCCCAGACCTGCTCGACCGTCATGTTCTTCTGGTTGATGCGGTAGATCACGCCGCGCGTGTACTTCTCTTCGGCGAGCGCCGGCTGTTCCATGCCGCGGGCGTCGCCGTTGTCAAAGACCGTGATCATGACGTTCTCGGCGTCGCTCTTCTGATCGATTCGCCAGGCCGTATGCTGCGTCCAGGACCAGTCGAAGTCGCCTTCGCACTTGGAGCCTTCGCACTTGATGGGCTTGCCGTCCTTATCGACGGGCTTCAGAACCTTCGAGGCGAAGTCGCCCTTCCAGCCTTCAGGCGACCCCAGAATCCACTTCACCTTCTTGTCGCGGCCGATCTTGATGACGGCGGACTGATGGCGGGAGCTGATGATGATCGAGTCGTCGGTCGGATCGTAGTCGATCGCGTTCACGTGCGCCCAGTTGCGGCCCGCGCCCACGCCCGCGATGTCGCCGAACTGGTCGGACGATTCCTGCTTGGCGAGGTCTTCGGCCGACAGCGTCTGGCCGGACTTCGAAGCGTCGATGTTGAGGCAGACCGCGCCCTGGTCGAGCACCTTGATCACGTTGTCGCGGTACGGATCGAGGATCTCCATGAGCTTCCATTCGTCCACCACGCCGCCGTTCTCATCGACCTCGATGATCACGTCGCGCACCGTGTGCACGCGCTTGTTGTCCGCACGGCGGTAGTCCGACGAGGCAACGCGCAGGAGCGCGTGGCCGTTGGGCATGTTGTCGTAGGCATGACTGAAGTCGCTGTAGCCCGTGGGCAGACGGCGGTTGAAGATCTTGCGGCCGAGCAGATCGTACTTGGCGTAGCGCTGGCCGTAGCCCCAGGTGAAGGCGCCGTCGGTCGTCTGCTGGAAGCCGAGGAAGTAGCCCGATTCCCAGGGATTTTCCGGATCGTTGATCGGCTCGTTCAGGATGTACCAGCGCGTAGCGCCCGTCGTGTCGATGATGCCGACTTCGGTGTTGAAGGCCCATTCAAGCGCGCCGCCCGTCGGGTTGTTCCAGACGAAGCGGCCGCCCTGAGGCGCCATCGTGTAGAGCTGATTGTCGATCAGGTAGAGACGGTCCTTGAATTCCGGATCCACCTTCTCGGGCTTGGCGTTGAACATGGTCGTCGTCTGCATCGGCGTGCCGGTCGAAGCCGTATAGACGGGCGGCGCATAGAACTTGTAGGTGTCGGTGAACGTTTCTTCCTTGCCCTGGAAGACGCGCGTGTAGGTCACCTCAACCGTGTTGAGGTAATCCGGATAGAGGCCGAACACCGGGATGCCTGCATGCGTGAGGAGCTGACGGCGCGAGACGTCGTACTTGATTTCCTGGCCGTTCGTCTTCGGCACGATGCGCACGGTGGCGTTCTTCAGTTCATAGCCGCCGTTGCGGATGACGGCCGTGAGGGGCGCAATTTTGTACGGATTCCAGACGACTTCGCCGATGTGGCCCTGAACGGCGTACGTGACGTGAGGGCCAGAGGCGCCGCCCATCGCGAAGACGGCGCCGGCAGCCGCCGTGAGGACGGCGGCCGCAGCGAGCTTGAAGCTCTTCTTCATAAGGTTCTCCTTGATTCTTCGAGAGCATCGCGTGGTCGAGATGCGCACTCCCGTTGAATCGAAGTCTACGGAATGCTATGTTTCTGAAAAATCGTCAGAAACCGCAACTAAATTTCGATTTTGGAAAATGGAAGATCGCCTGTTGGGAGCCGACGCCGTCGACTTCAAAACGTTGAAGCTCCTTGAAACCCTCCTGCGTACGCAATCGCTCTCGAGGAGCGCCGCCGAACTCGACCTCTCGAAGGCCGCCGCATCGAAGATGCTTGCCCGCGCACGGCGCTTCTTTGAGGACGAGCTCTTCATCCGCACGGGCGGCGGCATGATTGCCACGGCCTTCATGGCGGCGCGGGAAGCCCGGATTCTCTCCGCCATTGCCGCCATGGAGGCGCTTTCCGAAACCGAGCGCCCCTTCGACCCGAAGGACGCGCGGGACCGCATCCGCGTCGCCGCCACGGACAACGGGTCGGCCGTCTTCTTGGGCGCCGCGCTGCCTCAGTTTCTGGAGAAGGCGCCCCACCTGCAGTTCTCCGTGACGGAACTCAACGCCGAACTCCTTGACGACCTCCGCGAGGGCCGCATCGACCTCGCCATTGAGGGCGACAATCAGCTGAAGCTTCCACCCGCCTTCCGCAGCCGAACGCTCTGCCGCTCCCGCCACGTCGTGATGGTGCGCTCGGGCCACCCGTTGGTGCGCCTTGCTGCCGAGCGCGCCCTGACGTCCGAAGACTTCAGGACCTTCAAGCGGATTCTCCTCACGATGAACAAACCTTCGGGCGGCGGCGTCAAGCCGATCTTCGAATGGAGCGACGCCGACGACCGCCAGTGCGCGGCCGTCATTCCCTATGCGCTTTCGGCCGTCATGCTCATACGCCGCACCGACTGCTTTGTGAGCGTCCCCTTCGAGATGGCAAAAGCCTTGATGGAGGAGCTCCCGTCTTGTTCTGGAAGCCGGGACGCTCGCGGCGGATTCGCAATGCTTGAAGACCCCGACGCCCGCGGAAGCCGCTGGGAGCCCAAGCTCATCTGGCACGAACGCACCGAAAAGGACCCGCTGCTCGAATGGGTGCGATCGGTCCTTCTTTCCTCTGAGCCGTCCTGAGAGCTGCCGCCCAGTCAGCCGGCAGCCCGGACCGCGCTCAGAATGAGCGACCGCACCCACTGGTGCAGGGGATCGGCGTCTCGATGGCGGCTCCAGGCAAGCCGCGGCGTGATGGAACACTCGAAGCCCTCGGGCGGCTCCACTGCAGTGAAGCGTCCGAGCGCCGTCCACCGCGCCGCCGTGCCCCTCGACATCCAAACGAAGGCATCACCACCCAATGCAAGGAAGGCCGAAGCATTGAAGTAGGGCACCTGCACCGTGTACTGGCCCATTTCCTTCAGCCAAATCCAGGGATGCATGGCGCGGCTGCTCGGGAAGACCTGCGTGAGGCCCTTGAGGTCGGCGAGATCGATGCGGCCCTTCAAAGCCTGCGCCTCGGCAAGCGGGCTCTCGGCCGACGCGAGAAGCACGTAGTCCTGCTCCACAATGTCGCGGATGATGATGTCGGCGCGCTCGGACGGATTCGGATGAATCACCAGATCCGCCGTACCTCGGCGCAGACCGTCCACCACTTCCGTGTCGACGTCGTGAATCATCTGCACCTCGATCTCGAGCTTCGGCGCCCTGTGCTTGAGCGTTGGAAGAATCGGCTCGATGAACGACGTGAAGCCGTTGTCGTAGGCGCTGATGCGAAAGGTTCCGACGGCGTCGCCGGGCGAAAAGCATTCTCTGCGGCCGATCTCGTCGATGCCTGCCACGACGGCTTCAATCTGCGGCGCAATGCTCTTCAGAAGCGGCGTCGGCGTCATGCCCGCGCCGGTGCGCTTCAGAAGCTCGTCGCCGAAGACCTCTCGAAGCTGGTGCAGCTGCCGGCTCGCCGCTGAAACGCTCAGTCCGAACTTTTCGGCAGCCATGGTGAGCTGTCCGGTGCGGCAGACCTCGAGCAGCAGCCGCAGCCCGATGATGGAGTCGAGATTATGAAGGTTCATTTCGCTCCTGCGCGTCAAGTTGCAGAAATTGGGAAGCGATGTTCCCGAGTTGAGAATACCGCAAGAGTCTTGAGCGAATTCCGCAAGGCGCCGCGGAGAAATGCGTCTTTTCACGCAGCGCCCTCATCTCTAAAGTTTTCCCATTCCGGTTCGGACGCGCAGGCCAGTGCGCAGCCCGACGGAAGCGCAAAACTCATAAAGAGGAGACAACAATGGTCAAGCTTTCCCGCCGCGACTTCTCGCGCTTCTCCCTCGTTCTGCTCGGTTCGGCCATGACGCCGATGGCCGCCTTCGCCTTCGGCGGTCCGTCGGGCCCCGCCACCATCTACAAGAAGCAGGGCAAGATCGGCGAACTCATCGTCAATCCCTACAGGATTGCGCCGCTCACCGCCATCATTCGCAACGGCGGCTATGAAGTGAAGAACGCCCGCGTCCGCGTGGCGCCCAAGAAGGGCGGCCAGGAAATCGCCTACCACGTCTCCAACAGCCAGCTCCTCACGCACGGCGGCATTCCCGTCTTCGGCCTCTACGCCGACTACGACAACAAGGTCGAGGTTGAATACGACCGCATCGACCACGGCAAGACCGAACACGTGAAGGAGGCGTACAAGATCCACACGCAGGGGCTTTGGGGCGAGCCGCGCCTTCCCAAGGCCGAGGTCCGCAAGGCGCCCACGAAGAAGTTCGCCGACCGCCTCTACTACATCAACAACATCGGCGGCACCAACAACGACGGCCGCCACGCCGTCTGGAACAATCCCGAAGGCGGCGCCCTGCAGTGGTCCTCGTCGCCGCTCAACATGATCATCGACACGCTCGGCGAAGTGCGCTGGTATCTGCTTCCCAATGAAATCTACGACG